>ERZ779889.1775-NODE-1775-length-20012-cov-13.651350_pt1 | contig 20012 bp, 16 predicted proteins | sample MGYA00511030_ERZ779889 | MGnify/ENA primary metagenome ERZ779889 (study PRJEB29588, sample SAMEA2160616) | human gut metagenome | biome: human gut; feature: human-associated habitat; material: faeces | place: Denmark | collected 2008/2010 ...
ATTATGGCAAATTTTGTGATGATTTTAAATCCACCCTGAAACTAGGCGCTTACGATACATCCAACACATATTTGCTATTTCTCAGTGTGAGCATTTCCTGTTCTGTAAACTTTCTGTTTGCCATAATTTCCTTGTATGATTATTTAGAAGCTAATAATCATATGTTTCCTTTCTTTTTAATATCGTGGTTCAATACATTCAGATACTGTGGACTTTTGATTAATTCCCTGTAGCTATGACTACTCGAAGGAGTGTATTGCCGCTACCTTTATCTGAATTGTTTATAGCTGGATGTTGCCGGAGTTACCGAGTACTTATTTCCATCAAGTCTACGATGATAATCGCTGGTGGATATCACGGTATCAAGACTTTAGAAAGGGAGGTACAACCTCATGATTTACGTAGGCATTGATATTGCCAAACTTAACCATTTTGCCTCAGCCATATCCTCTGATGGCGAAATACTCATCGAGCCGTTCAAATTTACAAATGACAATGATGGCTTCCAATTGCTGCTCTCTAAACTGGATCCTCTAGACAAAGACAGCATCATCATTGGTCTTGAATCGACGGCACACTACGGCGACAACCTTGTCCGATACCTTGTTGCTTGTAATTACAAAGTGTGTGTGTTGAACCCCATCAAGACTTCTACCATGCGAAAGAACAACATTCGCAAAACGAAGACTGACAAAGTCGACACTTACATTATCTGTAAAACTCTTATGATGCAGGAATCTCTCAGATTTGTGACCTTCTACGATCTTGATCTGATGGACTTAAAAGCCCTTGGTCGTTTCCGCCAGAAAACTATTAAGCAGCGAACCCGTTTAAAGATTCAGCTGACTTCTTATGTGGACGAGATCTTTCCTGAATTGCAGTATTTCTTCAAATCAGGTCTGCATCAAAAATCTGTCTATGCGCTTCTCAAAGAAGCACCTACACCGGAAGCAATCGCCTCTATGCATATGACTCATCTGGCTCATCTTCTCAAAGTGAACTCCCACGGACACTTTGACAAAGAGATGGCTCAGCAGTTAAGAGTTCTCGCACAGAAGTCTGTCGGTGCCAACGACAGTGCTCTATCTATTCAGGTAACCCACTCCATCCAACAGATTGAGTTACTGGATAGCCAATTAGAAAGAGTTGAAGCTGAAATGACTGACATCATGAAATTCAATGATTCCGTCATTATGACCATTCCTGGTATCGGTTATATCAACGGAGGAATGATTCTTGGTGAAATCGGTGATATTCACCGCTTTTCCACCCCTAACAAGCTGCTTGCATATGCCGGCTTAGACCCTTCCGTATATCAGTCCGGAAATTACCAAGCTAAGAAGACGAGGATGTCTAAACGTGGATCCAAAGTCCTCAGATATGCACTTGTTAATGCAGCTCACAATGTTGTTAAAAACAACGCCACCTTCAAGGCCTATTACGATGCCAAGATGGCGGAAGGCCGGACTCATTATAATGCCCTTGGGCACTGTGCCGGCAAGCTCGTCAGAGTCATCTGGAAGATGCTGACTGACGAAGTTGAATTTAACATCGAATAAGAGGTCTGGATACCCTATATCGTTGATTTGAAAAAGCGCCCACCAGGGAGCCTTATTAAGGTTACCCATTTTTACCACGAAAAGATTATTTTTATTTCCAGCTAATTTAAGCTTGACTTTTCATAGCTGGTCTCCAATTCATTTTTATTTTAATATCAATCTGAATCGGAGTCAAAAATCGATTTTGTACAAAATAAAGGGGGGCATCAGAACCATGTCCAAAGTTAAGGGTTCCCTGTAAACTCATTGTATAGATTTAAGGGTTTTCATTAAAACTTACTGTCTAATGGTAAGGGTTTTAAAAACTCAAACGGTCCAATCTATAGGGTACATTTTAATTTGATGTTTTTATTATACCATAAAAAGCATTAGAAAAGGAGCAAAAAGTCAGTATTTTCAAGGCTTTCAGGAGTTTTTAAAAGCCTTCGGCTGCTCGATCTCAAGACCGGACATCAGCCAGTCGAATTGCTGCCAGTGAAGTTGACGAACTTCCTGACTTGAACGTGGCCAGCGGAATCTTCCCATGTACTTCGATACGCTTGTACAGAAGAACAAAACCATCCGTTTCCCACAGCAGAGCTTTTACCCGATCACATCGTTTCCCACAAAAAAGGTACAGCGCGCTGCGCCGTGGATCCATGTGAAGTTGTTGTTCCACAATGGCACACAGTCAGTCGATCAACTTTCGCATATCCGTGTAACCGGTCAAGATATAGAGTTCGTCAGCGACTGTGATATCACCTAGCATGCATACTCCGTCAGGATTTTTATTGTTTGTGCCAGAAGCACCGGATCCGTACCGTTGGGAACGCAAAGTTTGAGATTGCCGATAGCAAGCTCCATGACTGCATTTGTGTCAGAAAAATCGATTGGAGTAGTATCCATCTCAATCTTTACTACTTCCTGCTGAGCATTCTTTCGGTCAGTACGCTGATTTCTTTCAGGAATGTCGCAGCAATTATTTTGACGTAACCGTTTTACCCATTTGTAAAAAGTTCCAGGATTCATGTCATTGTTAAGGCACCACTGATGATCCGACAATCCGCTTTTACGGCATTCCATGATCAGGCGGTATTGTTCTTCAACAGGAACTCTTGGTGATCGCATCGCATTTACCTCATGATAGTTAGAGTAAAATGCTAGCATATCGCAAACAAAATGGAGTAAAACACTAGCATTTCCTGATTCTTATTATGAAGTTGAATGTTGGAGTATGCAATCCGTCGAATTATTTTGCGCTTACGTTTGTAAAAAGCACAAATAATTATCTTTCATATTACTTCCAATTTATTATATCTTATTGAATACAATACCTCAACATACAATATGCCAACATACAATACGTGATCAGTAATCGCAACTCCAATCAACATCTTTTCTTACTTCTCTTCATTTTTACATTCAATCTCCGTTCCATCCTCTCGTTTCTCCACCAATGCCTTCCAAGCCTATTATGCGGGGTTTCAAAAAAACACACCGCTGCTACAATATTCAAATGATTCGTTCACATAGCTGCAAAACACACCTCCATTTTTTCTTACGAACCGCAAAATAAGTTTTTTCTTGAAAGCAGACAAACAGTTTCAATATTCCCTTAAACTTTGAATCGATACCGCGTAGTGAAAGTATGCAATAGATTTTCAAAATAGGATAAGGCACATTCCATCTACCTTCATTATTTATTATTTTTTCCTCGGCAAGTAAAACAGCTTTTTCTAATGAATTAGTTGTCCTTTCAGCCAAAGATACTGCATCACGCTTGTCATTACAACTTAACGTCCTTCCGTTTAACCAAATATCTATTTGATAATCTTGTTCTTTTAAGATGTCAATATTTCTTTCTAAAATTTACAAATATTCTGATGTCATATATGCAAACAAACTCGTGAAAATTTCTTATTTCTTTGGTAACTTCTTAATTTTAAATCCTTGTTCTTTCCTAGTAGATAATATTATCTTTTCACCATTATAATTTTTTCTGATTTAAAGACTAAGTAAGACTATTGATTGTTTTGCTTTTCGGTGTCACTATCGCAAAATTATGATTTTCCCATGCAAAATTAGTATCCAATCCGATTTGTCGTAATGCTTTCAAAATCATTTTTCCATTCCAATATACTCCAATGTACAATTCAACTAGTTAATGTTAAACCTAGAAAATTTATTAATCTTTTTAAATCGTTTTATCATTTTCTTCTCATACTGTCTTAAATACACTTCTAACTCAAACGCATACATTAATTCAAAATCTATGACATCTGATGCATCCCGAATCACTTTATTTGCTTTTTCTTCTGTATAATATTTTTTTTCATCGCCATATATGATTGGTTTTATAAAGAAATTTTCAAACCATTTTTCCATACTACTTTTACAAAACAATTGCATTTTTTTATTTTCAAAATTCTCTTGTCCCGGAAAATAAAAATGAATTAATTTAGTAAGCATTGTTTCATGATCAATCAAATATATATTCGAATAACTAAGTGCGGATTTCTTAAATTCTTTATTCAATTCCCTAAGGCTATCAAATTCTTTGTTCATTTCTGTTAGATTCCGCAGTTGATAATATGTATCATCCTGATGGGAACTATTCCAATTCATTTTGTTTTCATATTTTATTTTTCCATCATAAATACAGCAATCTTTCCCTGTAAGGTTCTTTGCCCCAGCTTGTAAAATATATGGTTTTCTATCAACAATAACATCTATATTTGTTTCTAGCTCATAGTTAATATTTCTTAAGATGTTTAAAAGTTTCTCTTCCATCTGAAATAATTCCTTAAAACGTTCCGTTCTTATCTCTGAATAACCATTTGCCTTATGTCTTACATCAAGAAATATGTACCCTAGCAAAAAAATAATGGAAATCAATTCAAAAAAATCTATTGCGTCAGAAACAGAAAATGCATTTGTTTTAAAAAAACTAAAAAAGCTTGAAAAATAATCTTGAATCAGTTGAAAATAGTATATATAAACTACATAAACTGCCAATACCAAATGTACAATTGAGCAATCAAAAAAGAAGCTTAAACAATTTTTCATAAAACAAATTATACTTTCCATTGTAAAAACTTTAGCCTTCTTTACCATCGAAGAATCTGTTTCTCCATAAGATTTAACACCACAAATATTAAACTTAATCCAAAATATAAGTATATTAACATCTGCACTTACTTTTAAGAACCATACTTGAAAAGTATTATATTGCAAGCTTCGTTCATGATTTTTATTCCAAATTAAACGTCTTAACAAATCCCCAATTTTCTCTACAGCTATAACCAAAATTGCCATAATCATCGCAATCACGATCCATATTGTAACCATAAGAATACACAATTCTAAATAACTAATAACTGCATTCATCCACGCATAATCTGTTATATTACTAAATTCCATCAGCTGATTGGCAAATTGTTGAGATGCAAAATAATATATAATGGTCTTAGCCTTTCCAACCACAAAAACTATTATTCTCTTAAACAAATATTTGATAAGTCTCATTATCAAAAAAGCAAATACTCCTACCAGTGTCACCGATACAACACAATGTTTCTTTAAAAATTCCACTAATTTGTTCATTTTCCCAACTCCTTATGCAAGCGCACCATAGTGGGTGTAGCTTTTTTATTAGTCGCTCCTAAGAACGGCATTAGTTAACGAATTACTTTCTGTATTCTGCCGGAAACTTGTCTGACCAAGGGAACATATCTTCACAGAAATTGGCATCATGGTCGTCCATGTGCTTCTGTATCTCTGTTAAAAGATATTCGAAATAATTGTAAGGCTTTAAGCTGTTTGCCTTTGCGTTTTCGGCAATGCTATAGATAATGGCACTGGTTTCTGCACCAGCTATGGTATCGATCATACCCCAGGGGGGGTGCCAACACAGAATGATCGGATCGCCTGTTCTGCGGAATTATTATCCATCGGCACTTCTCCATCTTCAAGAAAGGTTTTTAGATACTTTTCTTGATTCAGCAAATAGGTAAGCCCTTTTGCAATCTTGCTCTCGGGTGTTACAGATAATAGATTCTGTTTGACCCACACGAAATAAGCATCAACCAGCGGTTTCACTGTTAGCTGACGATATTTTAGGCGTTCTTCTGTAGACATTGTTTTCCTCGCGATAGATTGCTTGGATCTGTTATAATGTCAGATATACGAGCCAACTTTTTTGCTTGTCCTTTGGCAAAGCCTTAAATGCTTCGCCAAATCGACGTCTTGCATGGTTCCAGCAGCTGGCAATCCGTAGGTCTTCACATTCTTTTTCAATGTTGTGATAGACCTGATATCCATCCGTTACGCAGATCCCTTTGAAATCTTTTAGAAATGATCTTGAATGGCTTGCACTACGAGATGGTTGATACTCGTACAAAACAATCGGTTTTTCCGGATACATCTTGCCAGTTCGATACCCCCACATGTAATGCTTGCTTCCCTTAGTTCGGTTCTCTTTGTAAAACAGAACCGGGATTTCATCTGCCTGAAGTACATGATAATCATATATTCTTTCATGCAGATAGTCATAGATGACGGAGAGATATCTCTCTGCACTAAGTATGGTCCAATGTGCCATGTCGACAATAAGAATGTCATTACTGCACTGAACAAATACCATTCTGAATATGACGCTGAACAAATACCATTCTGAATATGACGCTGAAATTCACTCATGCGGATATTTCTTTGTAAACAATATCGGAAACCTTTTATCTGAACAGGCCGTAAGGGAAATAATTGACAAATATTATCACATTGCAGATATCCAGCAACATATTACTCCTCATATGTTCCAACATTCTTTTGCCATACCTCATTTAGAAGAAAGTGTTAGCAAACGATAAAATTGCAGTAACAACACCAACTATCGCCGAAAGCTCTATTACAAACTGTATATTCATACTTTCCCCCATCAAACGTAAATTTTCAGCCACAAGTACCTTAATCCATCCGCTACTGCTCACATTCCCCACACAACTTCCCAACCACTTTCCTCTTCATCATCACATCCTCTATCAACATAAGTTTCTAACCTTTAGGCATCATATTCCAAGTTTGGAATAGTTCTAATAACAACCGTCGATATAAATCTTCAATCTGTGCCCTTTTTTCTGCACTTCCACCGCCTTTGATTTTATACAAATAATTTATAACCTTTCTATCCAATTCTCTCTCCGCAATTATCTCGACACTTTCTTCGGGAGTCCATTCATTCTCTTCGCACTCATTTATAAATTCTCTTATTTCATTTATATAATTCCATGCCGGAACAATTGCATAAACACATTCTATACCTAACCATTCATTATAGCCATTTCTAAACTCTGCAATTTCCCTGTACTCATCAAAAGCCGGTATTTCAATATATACTTCTTCATCATCCTGTGATTCAAAAATAATTTTTTGCCAAAACTTTTTATACATTTCTTCTTTTTCGATTTTCGTCCCTTGAATCGCCAGTTTCACTTGATCACCAGCCTCTAGTATAATATTCCATCCACCTTTCGACTTTTTCAATTCTGTCACGTCAAAGCTCTTGATTACAGGAACGTAGTCAAATACCATTTCATTGTTCACAGAACTAATAGTTACCGACGCTTCATCAATTATACTTTTCAAAGCTTTTGGTCGCAACATATCATAGCAAAAGCCACCATAGATACTCTCTCTAACATACATATTCCACACTTTTCGTTGTAAGCTACTAACATCCAAACAATGTGGAATATCCATAATGCAATACAAGTATGGTTGTTCCAATTCTAACGACATAAAATCATTCAAACCATAGGTGCCTCGATATCTCCACTCTCTAAAAGCAATCGCACTTCCTGGAAATAATAGCGCTAAATTTCTTAAAGGATATAGGTTCTTTTCGTCACGTCCACCTCTGTAAGTCATAATAATTCCAAATATTTTTGAGGGAATATCTGTTACCTTTTTCCATTTACTTATCTTCGGAAATCGTCTGTAAAATTCTAGTACAATCAGTTTTCTCCATATCTCTTCATAATGATTTATTCTACCATTTCTTATCACATACTGTATAATCATATGACTCCATATAACACAATAATATTCCAAAATGGATACTATTTGAACATCAAAATAGGACTTCGAAAAGGTCTCTTCACTGACTCTCCAATCAGATTTCCACTTCACTAATAAATAATCCAAGAAATCAAATGCCTTTATTTGCATGCACTTGCATTTTTGTTTCCAATCATTCCCATCTATCCCATTAACTAATTTTCCGATATCCAATTTGATAATCTCATCTACCAGATTCAAACCTATCAAATAGGTTACAATTCTTACATCTAAGGATTTGACTCTCCTAGTATCTGTTTCTTTAAAATAATAAGCCTTCTTATTACACACTTCTTTCCATATATCATCGTTTGTATAATGTCCTGAATAATATTCTGATGCAAGAGAATATATCTCTTCTCTATATGCTTTAACAGTCTCATCCTGACGTTGTTCAACCATTAAATCCATATAACAGTTTTTGGCAAACACAATAATTTCTTCAAGAGATCTTTCAATTTGTTTTTTTGCATCATATGTAAATTTCATTCTAGCAGCATCAATCACATCACTTCCCATTCCTGCTAAAATATCCACATACTTTACTTGAATGATGTTGCCTGGTATGACAATATTCTCATCTATAATCATTCCCATAAATGAAGTTTCATTATACTGTGTATATTCTCCATATTCTATAATCTCATCATCATCATACTGTGCAATTGCGAAATTTAATAAATACCTATTCTTCTTGTCATATATAATAATGTATTTAAAATTGTAGCCAAAACAATATTCATATCGGTTATCAACATCTATGTTCCCCTTATATCCGCTGCTATTCAAACAAGTAAGTTCTTCACACCATGTAGATCCAGTCAGCGATAGCGCAACAGGTTGACCTCCATTAAGAAAAATAGGTACAATTGGGGTCTCACAATATTCCTGTATATATTGTCGCACCAAATCTTCATATTCATCATCATACTCCCTCAAATATAAATTTGTTTGCTCTCCAAAGCATTGCGCCTTCTGCGCATCTGTCAAACGAAAAGTAAATGAAATGCTTGTCCCCCTCGCCCGCTCTTCATCAGCTTTCTGGCAAAATGCATAACCACTTTTTTTACCAGAATACAAAATCATTGTATTGGCATGTCTTTCTGCATCAGATTTTGTATATATTTCCATCTCATCTGTAACTGTAAATACCGTATGTAGTCCAATCCCAAATGCACCTGTAGGACGCAACCATTCAGGCATATCTTTGAATTCCTTTTGATATTGTTTACGATTTTTCCAACTACTTCCTGTAGTTAAAATATGATTTTGAAATTCATCTACGCTGATTCCTATACCAGAATCTTCAATTAAAAAATCTACTTCATCCGTCTCCGCGTGATATTCTGTGTTCACATGGATAGCATATTTTTCAAAAATATCTGGAAATAATCTTGCTACTTGAAATGGCGAAATCTCATACATATATGCAGGAACTCTATCCTTAATTTCTCTCCAAATCTGTATTTTAGACGCATCAATAGCATTTTGAATTAATTCACGAATAAAAATAAAGCTTTTATTTTGATAAATACTAATATTCTCAATCAGTGAATACGCCTTTTCTTGTGAAAAAGAGAATCGCAAATTTTGATTTCCAGAAGAAATCTCTGCCCCATTCAACAAAATCTTGTATTCAAGTTCTGGAATTTTACGGCTCCAATTTTTAGGAAAAATTTTATTAACATTTAGTTTTGCTAAATTAATCTCATTTTCCATCCAGCTTTTCCAACTGACATGTTCACGAATAGTCTGCTGATATACTTTAATATATCTTTGTTCAAATTTTTTCTTATTATCACAAGCATCATCTTTCATCCACTCAACAGCACACTCATCTTTTATCGCCTTTTTATCAACATTTGCAATTACCCGAATTTGTTCCGTAGATATATACAATGTTTCAACCGAACAATGTTTAAAATAATGTGCAAGATTTTCATCTTGTAATGTTCCAAATGTAGCAATTCCTATTCTGTTAAATCGATCGTTGTCTAAATCGCATAAATCCCCCATACGAAGTAACCACGCAATAAGCCTCGGATGAAATTCCTCACCATCAAAGGTATCAACCATAACCAATTCTTTTAACATATTCTCAAAAGATCCTGTATGAGACATAGATATCTTATTAATCATCTTAGTAATTCGCTTAGGAAGGAACGACTCCTCAACACATAACAATGCGCCTATCTGATTTTGTCTTTCGGTTAATTTCTGTATTCTTCTGCCATGCTGCGGTCTAAAATATTCCATCAAAACAATTGTTATTGCTTGTCTGACATCTAATGTCCAAGTCAAATATTCCTTAATTCTTCCACTTTCTGCTTCCAATAACAAACTAGCAGCTTTCCCTATTGTCGAACTTTCTGATTGATACTCACTTAAAAAATTTTGAAAATCTTCTGTTATCCATAGTTCTCTTACTTCTTTTTCTGTATAAAGCATACCAATATCATGCATATAAGAACACATCAGTAGTAAAAAAGTATCCATTCCTGTCAACTTCTTTATTCTTTCTTTCCCTAAAATTCCCTCAATTGCAGAGACTATATTTACAGAATGCCAAGCATCGTGCGAACTGTAAGTAGGATATGTTGCGACAACAGATGATAAGTATCTTGTCATTTTTTTCTTTTGCAAATCATATACGCTTTCCAAACTACGTTTTGTCTCATCACATTCACAGACTCGGTGTAAATGCTCCTCTAAAGTATACTTTCTCTTCATTTGTTCTTCTCCTCTACCCTCTCAACTAACAATGCTTTATACATTCTTTCCTATATCGCCAAATCATATTTCATTTAATTTTTTCTTACTGACATTTACTATATTTATAATACTTTCAAACATTTGTTCTGTCAACAGTATATAATTGATTCCCCGCACGCTTCCGTGTTATTGTTTTAACGTGTTAAAGTATCGTCGTAAATCAGAAGCCGGCTCTTCGCCGGCTTCGTCTCCCTATCAAATTTATTTGTAACTATTCACAAATCTTATATCAGTTTTTAGCGTTTACACAAAACTTTGTATATTCCGGTGACACTTGGAACGGAATATACAGTTTTCTATACTTTAATTTTCACAATACTCTCTTTCACATTGTTTATCAAGTAATTTTTACGCAAATGACAATTCGCGTTCTAATTAATTAAATATAGGATCTAAAATAAATGTTGGGTGGGTATAAAAATAGCTCCAAATCCAGTAAAGAGGTGTAATTTCAAAGAATCACACTCCAACGCTTGACATAGAACCAAAAAAATTTATGTTTTTTAATGAAGTCAGACCATTTTTATTGTATTAAGCAACACACTTCGTATATGAATCTACAAGTGTCTGATTTGGTAACAGGGAAATCCCCAAAGCTGCAGCCTCAGCAGCTTTTTCCGCGGAATGATGTCTGCCACCAGATAAGTTTCTAATATGCTGGCCAACACCATATGCTTCCTGCGGAGAAGTATATTTCCGAGCTGGAATTATTTCTTCAGGCGCAGGCGGAGTTACCGATGCTGCACTTAAAGGTTCCAGCAGTTTTTCAGGAATTTTTGTGATGCCTTTTTCGAAAGACTCCCATAAATCCATTATGGCATCCTTGTTTTTGAGAACAAGGATAACTCCAATAATGGCGGTAACGCTGATTCCCGCAAGAAGCAGCGATTTCTTGTGCACCTTTACCCACTTAATAAAACTGTATCGTTCTTTTTCCATCTGAATGCCTCCTTCTGTTTTTATGGACATTAATGTCCGCAACTGTTATAATCATTGTAGACATTAATGTCCGCACAGTCAATAGCAACGGGCGCGGCGTTTTTGACATAAATGTCCACTATGGAGGAATTATAATGGCAAACAAAACTTCACAGAAAGTTCCAGTAAACAAACAGCGTTTCTTGAAAGTTCTAAAATTGCGTAACTGTAGCATAAGGAAATTGGGAGAAGCCTATGAACAAATAGAAAGAACCGAAAAAACTATTCGTCGATACTTAAATATCGGAGAGATGCCCCCTGACCTCTTAGACAAGATTGCAAAATATCTAAATGTTCATCCGGACTATTTATCAGGTGTATATGATGATGCCGCTGACTGCATAGAAGATAAATATCTTAGAGCCCTTTCCAAATCCTTCATCAAACCCGAAAAGTACCCTTATCTATTAAAGGCTAAAAGCGAGATAGAATATACATCTTACTTTGAAAATCTCCTCACCATGAATGATATTTCTATGGAGCAATTCAACACTCTCCCACCTGAAGAGCGGGTTCTTTTTCGCCAAGAAATGGTTGTTGCAATTCTTGGTGTGATTACTAAGCATTTTACAACTGACTCTCTCGGAAATAATCTTCAAGACGAACTTGACTACTGCAAATCATTTATAGGCGATTGCGACCCATTATCATATTATGCACATTTAGAGGGAATAGATCTACCAGATCCGAAATTTGATGATGCATCCTTTGGTAATCATGTGGGCACATCCCATCCTTAAATCATCGAAAACTGATTTTTCAATAGGATACCTAGTATCAAATTTTTATAACAAACAAGCCGGTGCACCAGCACCGGCTCCCCTTACCATCTCACTATTCTATTCCATTCTACTCCACCGCAAGCCCTTCCTCCCGGATCACCTGCACCATCTCATCCACATACTTCGCACACAACTCATCACTCTGTGCCTCAACCATCACACGGATCACCGGCTCCGTACCGCTCTCACGCAGAAGGATTCTTCCATCCTCACCCAAAGCGGTGCTGATCCGATCCTTTTCCACCTGCACACGCGCATTGCCGGTAACCGCAGCCTTGTCCTCAACCCTCACATTCTTCAAAAGCTGTGGGTACATCTGCATCCCCCTGCACAGCGTGCCGAGACTCTGCTTCTTCTCCAGGATCACCTCCATCAGCATCAATGCCGTGAGGATTCCATCCCCGGTTGTCGCATGCTTACTGAAAATGATATGTCCGGACTGCTCTCCGCCGAGCACATATCCGTTGGCAACCATCGCCTCATTGACATACTTATCGCCAACCGTGGTCACACATACCTCAATGCCCTCGCGCTTCATCGCTTTGAACAATCCCATGTTGGACATGATCGTGGCAACCACCGTATTATTCTGCAGACGGCCACATTCCTTCAGATACTTCCCACAGACATACAGGATATAATCCCCGTGTACTTCCATACCGTTCTCATCCACGGCAATACACCGATCCGCATCTCCGTCAAATGCAAATCCACAATCCAGATTCTTCTCCCGGACAAGTCTCTGCAGATTTTCGATATGTGTCGATCCACATCCCATATTAATGTTGGTACCGTCCGGCTCATTGCCAACCACATATGTTTTGGCTCCAAGCGCATCAAACACACTCTTTGCAATATTAAATGTACTTCCGTTGGAACAATCCAGCCCCACGCGCATGCCATCGTAAGATCTGGTAGCCAGAGAAATCAGATAGCCGATGTAACGGTTCCGTCCGATCGCATAATCCCGCGCCACACCAACCTTGTCACGCAATGCAAAAGGCAGTTCTCCCATCTCCCCATCTATGTATTTCTCCAGTGCAGCTTCCACCTCTGCCGAAATCTTGTGTCCATTTCCATCCATGACCTTGATTCCATTGTCATAATATGGATTGTGACTGGCAGAAACCATAATGCCGCAGTCGAAATTTTCTGTACGGACTACATATGCCACACTTGGCGTAGTGGTAACATGTAGCAAAAATGCATCTGCTCCGGATGCCGTAATACCGGCAACCAGTGCATACTCAAACATGTAACTGCTGCGACGTGTGTCCTTTCCGATAATGATCCGTCCCCTGTGATTCTGGTTGTAATACCAGCCCAGGTAACGTCCAATTTTATATGCATGATCCGCGGTCAGTACTTTGTTTGCCTCACCGCGAAAACCGTCTGTTCCAAAATATTTTCCCATTGTTCTTTATTCCACTCCTACACATCCAATGACATCAACATTCCAGTCTTTTAACATGCGAAGTTCCTTTTCAATCTCCTGATAGATCGATGCATCCGTAATCTCCACCAGCACAACATGGCCAGCTTCCGAAGCTTCACGCATCGCTGCGGAATCATAACAGATATTCTCCCCGTATACCACCTGAATACCACTTGCTTTCAGATGTTCGGTCAGCTTTGTGATCCATTCTTTCTTCATTCGCTCAATCTCTGAACCTGTCAGGAAAAGCTTTGTAATTCCTTCATTCTTACAATACAGTTCAATATTTGAAGAAGCCATCTGCAAGGATGCCTCCGGAGAAAGCATCTTCTGATTCCGATACTTGATGCGCAGTAAAAATCCAGTAATTCCCTTTGTGCGCTGCTCCCTGGTGATAATACCAAACTGACGCATCTTATAGTATCGCACCAATTCCTCTGCCGCCTGCAGCTTGTTTGATAATACAGCAATACAAACCAAATACAATGCGGCAAGAAATACTCCCATCACAAAACCAAGTACCACATATTTCTTACTCAAAGCCGGAGCAGCAACCTGTACCGCTGCAGACTCTTCCTTGTCATCCGACTCCAAATTTTCCTCTCGCTCCAGTTCACTCAACTGATCCTCTGACATAGCAGACTTAAGAGTAGTAATCTGATCCCTGTAGGATTTGATCAGATTCGAAACATTACCCTGAGAAGTTGCAAGATCCGAATCGGTACATACCTGATAATTTTCTGATACCAATACCAGCTTATGTCCACCTATACGCTTACTGAATTCCGGTTGCTTCTTTTCCAGTTCATTCTGTATCTGCTTTGCCACACTTTCCAGCCCCTTTTTATCCGTATACTTAATAATCACAGAAAAGGTATTATCCGAATTACTATATGCAGACACAAGTTCTGCCAGATACTTATCCTCTGCCTTAGTAGAGACATCTTTCCATATCGTTTTCTGATCCACGCCGTTATTGGCATAATCCACATAGGCATTCGCAATCGCGGATGTATAATCTTTCTTGCTGTCCTTCGTGTAATTCATCACAAAATCAGAATCTATGTAATACTGTAATTCCATTCTGTGCTCCTGATAGGGATCAATGTTCATCAGAATCGAATTCTGCATATAATTGCTGTTTTTTTCAATTAAAAGTTTTAAACTCTTTACATCATCGATCTGCTGCTGCTCGTCATCCGTAAGAACAACTGTCGGTTCCTGCTTCTCATCCTTCGGCTGCTGTGCTGCATGGTATGCCCGCACATCCTTTGCATACTTCACTCCCGGAAGTAAAATTGCAAACAACACCGCACATACAATCCATAACTTCCATCCCATCATCACTTTCCAGAATAACTGGCGAAGCGAAATCTCCCTTACCTGATTTTCCATTTGTAATTTCTCCAATTCTTATTTTTGTGTACTTAATTGAGTGTACTTCTTTTTCATCTCAAATGCAAGCTTTTACCAGCCTCAAAATTTACTTAACTTTTCATATCAGGTAGCTTTTTTTCTATTTCCCATTTACGATATATAGTAATCAATTTGACACAAAGGAGATTATCATGAACAATTTACAACTACTCATATCTAATTACCTGGAATATTGCAAAACGCAAAAACGCTTAGATGAAAAGACCCTAAAAGCATATATTATCGATTTAAAACAATTTTCCACATTAACTTCTTGTAAAGAAATTACAATGATTACACCCAATACACTTGAAACACATATTGCCCAACTTCATCAACAATATAAACCTAAGACAGTAAAACGCAAAATAGCCTCCTTAAAAGCATTTTTTCACTATCTTGAATACAAGGATATCATCGAACACAACCCTTTCAACAAAATCCAGGTGCGCTTTCGAGAACCTGTCATCTTACCCAAAACCATACCATTGCATACCATTGAAACATTTTTATCAATCATTTATTGCCAACGTTACAATGCCAAGACGGATTATCAAAAAAGAAATGCTTTAAGAGATGCTGCTATTATATAACTTCTATTTGCCACGGGGATGCGAATTTCCGAATTATGTACGCTCAAAGACAATGATGTAAATCTATTTGACGGAACGATTCTAATATACGGAAAAGGTGATAAAGAACGACGCATCCAGATTGGAAACGATGCAGTTATTCACATATTAGAAGAATATAAAAATAATTATCACTCTGAAATTCAAAACTGCAAACATTTCTTTGCCAATCAATCAGGAAATGCTTTGTCTGATCAGGCCGTCCGCAGAATGATCAACAAATACACCTCTTTGGCAGCTATTGATTTACATATTACACCACATATGTTTCGGCACACTTTTGCTACCTGCTTATTGGAAGCCGATGTTGATATCCGCTATATTCAGGAAATGCTTGGACACAGTTCTATAAATATTACACAAATATATACACATGTAGCTGTTGCAAAACAAAAAGATATTTTAACCACAAAACATCCTCGAAAAGATATGCATATATAATTTTTACTTAAGCACTCCATCACTATTTATTTAGCAGAATTTTTGAATACTGACAGATAATAGAAGATTATCACTTGTTTATAAGTATGATATCACGCTATTTTTTCTATATCAATCATCGTTTCTTTGCTATTCTAAATCTAAAAATTGCAAAGTTTAATTCCACTGTTCCCTGGGGCAATAGATATGTAGAGATTAAAATTTCAATACATAGAGTAACTAAGGATACAAAAAAATCAATACCTAGCAACACAAACGCGATAAACACATATCATTCAACATTTTTCCTTGCTTTGGGAATAATAGGTCGAATAAAAACACAAAAACTCCTCCTATTATCATTTCCCCTATTAGAGCCATTAACATACATCTTGTCCCCACTTTCCTATGTACAAGCACAATCAAACTTTTTAAATATGCACGCTGATTCCAATATCCCCATAATTTTTCTCAAAAAGAAACGGTAAACGTTTATAAAGATTATATACCTTTATTTCTTCTCCCGATTGAACATCCACTAATCCATACCCATTTTTTCGCTTTCGAACATAATCAATAAAAGAATCAAATCTACCTTTTCCAACTGTATCCGCTAATATGTACTCCAAAGTTCTTACATCACTTATCCAAGCATCAAATTGTGGAAAAATATATTCAATATTTGTTTCAATTCCTAAATATTCTTCGTACATTACAACTACTTGTATACATTCCTCAATATGCTCATTTCTCAGATCCAGCACAACCTTATTTTTCTTACTTGAATTATCATAAAATATAGCAGTCCCTCCAAGCACTTTTCTTTTTACTTCTAAACTTTGATCATATGCCTTTTTAATACATTTCTCGCACTTACTTTTTATTGATTCAACATTATCAAAATCCTTTTCTTCTGGTTCAGGCAACAAATTTGATTTTGCCTCAAATGACACCACTTTATTTTGATACAATACAACAAAGTCTTTTTCTGCATACTCTCGTCCTATCCGTTTCAAATAAACATTGGTATAAACATTATTTTCACCAAAGTATTTTTTTAAAACATCCCCAAGCACACTCTCATGCATTTCACTTTTAATTGTTTTTCCATTTTCTAATTTTTCTGATATATCTCTACTTCGCCAAACTAAGTCATACAATTTGTGCCGCCAAAAATAATTTCTAGGGAAAAAAACATATTCAGGTATTTTAAATAGAAAACGTTTGTCTTTTGACTTAGTTAATATATCTATTAACTTTACACCTTTTTTATTTCGATCATCCAAATCAAACGCGTAGTTTTTCATAAAATCTGCAAAATTTATCTTATTATTATAGCAAATCTTCTTTACCACATTTATAGGATAAAGATAGTTTATTATTTTAGAATTTATTATTTTTTTTGAATCTTTACACAATAATAAATTGGGTAAATATTTGTCTTGCTTCAAATTAATATCAATATTCTCTAAACACAACATTAATCTCAATGAATCTTCAAACTCATCATCTCCTAAAACATCCCCACATAATTTGAAATTAGACTTAAAGAAATCAGAAAAAACCTTCAACTCCATATATGGATAATCAAAATAGTATGATTTAAAATAATTCATATAAAATCTGTTTTCATCATCTAATACAAAGTCATTTTGATATCTACATGGATAGTAATAATATATACTTTGAAGTTCCATTACGATTTGTATTAGTTCATCCATGACAACATCATAATGTTTTATGCGATTACTTTTATATGACAAAACATTCTCATAATAATATTGAGGTAATGACATTATCAATCTTAGAGACATGTGTTTATCTTTTTGATAATTAGAATAATCCATTTCCTTGCAAGTCAAGTTATAATTATGAAATAATATTGTTTTATTTATCAACACCAAGATATCCTTTGGAATATATCTCTCAAATAAATTCTTTAATTTTAATTCTGACACACATAACAGCTCATCATATGTTCCTTTATTCAGCGAATCCTCAATTTGTCTAATTAATTCCATTTCTTCCATATTTGTCACATCTTCTCCCATCGAATAACGCTAACATTAAAAGCAAATATTTTATTTATATAATACATCAGAACGTCCGTTCTCGCAATCTATATTTTCTTTAAATAACAAGGAACGAAGACCCTTTCCCTGTCTTCGTTCCTTATCTCTTCATAAAGATTCTCTATATATAAAGCAAGGACGGAATACTCACACCAGGACCTCCCCCCTTATAATCTAACAATTGAACTACTCGTCGCAATCACCAACGAATCATATGTTTGAATACTTTACTCTATCAGCTTATTAAATTCTTTTCCCAAGAGAAATTTTTTTCAAAATTTCACAATATGAGTTCTTATCAATAAGTAAATTTCTTGGGAGCACTGGTTAAGCCTTCCATCAGCCAACGGAATTGTTGAACGATTATAGTCCAGAGCTCTGCTTCGTTTCTAGGCCATACAAATTTTCCCTGCTCAAAACGTTTGTATAAGAGTAGAGCCCCATCCCAAACCTTAGATTCGTGTATCCGCAAACGATATAAACCAATTTGAAACATGTGGCATCATTCAACATGAGCAAGCCCCCAAGTACATTGACCAGCAGCGTCTCTAACGTTGATTCTGTTACACAAAGTGTCACTCCAAGGGGGCGTATAGCTCAATGCAAGAATTATCCGAAAATACAGTGGAAATATTCGCTGTTTTTTCTTCCATTAGTTCTAACAGAACAGGAACTACTGTTATGCTCCGTTTTCTCTGATGGCAATACATCAAGGCAGGCAATTCTGACTTGTTTAATCCGATAATAATAGTTGGCCTTTGTGATATTATTAAGCTTTCACCATTCATCAACGGACATGCCCGCAGGGCGATTCTTACAATCGTGAACCATCCTAGCCCACTCGTCAAGTCGACAATTGCATACAACCAATGCTGTTTGAGATTTCATAGACTTCCTCCATCTGTCTCAAAAGTTTAGCCTAAACTTTTTGGACTACACTTTTTTGACTGTCTTAATGTTTTAGTCTATTTTTCAAATATGCTGCTGGAATTCTATGTATGGACTATTGAGTGTTTACCCGAAATCGCTCCATCTTTCAATTTTGTACTAGAATAAAGAGCGATAGCTGTCTGCCACCGTTCTTGCTTATGAACCCATCCTTTTACACTATTCCTCTAAATAATATTTTTTCCCTAAATAATCATATATCATTTTTATAATTTTACTTTGCAATTTATAGTATATTTTTCCAGCTATAGCAGTTAATATAATTATCCCTGCAACTACAATAATTGAACGCATTGTAAGACTTGAAAAATATCCTTTTGCGATTTCACAAAAAGCTATAAATACGATATATGGAATTCCAAGCATTATTATTGATAAAATCCTCCCTCGACGTTTGCTGATTTTATCTATCCTCTCCTTTTTCTTCTGTTCTTTTACATTTTCTTTTTTCTCTAATTCTTCAAGCTTATCCTCTAATTTTTTGCTTTTACTTCGTTCCGTTTCTAGTTCTTCCTTTGTTGACAAATGTGCTTCAGCTTCTACTTCATACTTTTTTTCTGATTGTGCAACAATAGTATCATAGACTTCTAAATATGTTCTATCATTAAATCTTGCATAATCCCCTCTTGTAATGTCCATAAGAGTATCCAAAACTAGTTTCTGTGAAGATCTGCTCCCTTGGTCAGATAAGCTGCCAGCAGAATGCAGAAAATAATTTGGTAACCAACGCCGCCGCTCTTCGGAGCGGCTAACCAAAAAGCCACACCCACTATGGTGCGTTTACAATTGTTATGATAACTGTTTTGATGATTTAAAAGATAACGTCTATACGAGAAGACTTATTTCAACAGTAAGCGCCTAGTTTCAGGGTGGATTTAAAATCATCACAAAATTTGCCATAATTA
>ERZ779889.1779-NODE-1779-length-19984-cov-3.740529_pt1 | contig 19984 bp, 14 predicted proteins | sample MGYA00511030_ERZ779889 | MGnify/ENA primary metagenome ERZ779889 (study PRJEB29588, sample SAMEA2160616) | human gut metagenome | biome: human gut; feature: human-associated habitat; material: faeces | place: Denmark | collected 2008/2010 ...
AAGTTCTTGGCGTGCATCTGGCAGGCGAAGGCGTGCTGCGCGATGTTATCTTCCTGGCAGCGGCAGGTCTTTCGCTTAAACTTACCAGCAAAGAAGTGCGTGAAGCCAATCAGTTTGGCTGGGACCCGATTTTAGAAGTTGGCAAACTGTTCTTCGGCATTTTTGTTACCATCGTGCCGGTGCTTGAAATGCTGCGCGCAGGGCTTGACGGCGCTTTTGCACCTGTGGTTGCGCTTGTAACAAATCCGGACGGCAGCGCCAATAACGCCATGTATTTCTGGATGACGGGCGCGCTTTCCAGTTTCCTTGATAATGCTCCGACCTATCTTGCCTTCTTTAACCTGGCAGGCGGCGAGGCTCAGGTTCTGATGACCGAAGGCGCCAAAACCTTAATGGCAATTTCCATGGGCGCGGTATTTATGGGCGCCAACAGCTATATCGGCAATGCGCCGAACTTTATGGTGCTTTCCATTGTACAGGAACGCGGGCTGAAAATGCCGAGCTTCTTTGGTTACCTTGTATGGTCCGGCTGCATTTTAATCCCGACATTTTTGCTGTTAACCTGGCTGTATCTTTTATAAAACAGCTTTTTAAAACGTGGCAAACTGCATTGCAAAGGTCAGCTTTTGCAATGCAGTTTTTGTCTGCTGCAAAAATTATTGTTTATGTAGTTTAAATAAAGGAGTTAAAGTTTTGTCATTCAGAAGCGGCGTAATTTTAATTTTATTATCGGCAGCAGCCTGGGGACTGGGCGGCGTCTGCGGCCAATATCTGTACCAGTACCACAGCGTAACGGCAACGTGGCTTATTGCGGTGCGGCAGGTGCTGGCAGGGCTGATATTTTTAGGCTGGCTGGTTTTGCGCGGTGAAAATATCTTCCGCATTTTTGCGGATAAACGCGATGCCAAAGACCAGCTGGCATTTACTTTTCTGGGGCTTTTAGGCGCGCAATTTGGCTTTTATTACACCATTTCGCTGTGCAACGCGGCAACGGCAACCGTGCTGCAATATACGTCGCCGGTGTTTGTAATGCTGTGGATGAGTTTTAAAAGCCGCCGCCTGCCGGAAGGGCGCGAGTTTTTAGGCATTATTTTTGCACTTGTGGGCGTATTTTTAATTTCTACCCACGGCGATATAAATAATGTCGTGCTTTCGCCGCTGGCGCTTGCAATAGGCATCATATCGGCAATATCGCTGGCGTTTTATACGGTGCAGCCCATGCGGCTTTTATCTAAATACAGCACTACGCTTGTGGTGGGTTGGGGGCAGCTTTTATCGGGCATGCTGCTGTGCATGTTTGTAAACCCGTTTGCACCGACCGGCAGCTGGGACATGCCTGCGCTTATTGCGTTTGCCTACCTTGTTATCGGCGCGACTGTGCTCAGCTATTCCCTGTTTCTGGTAGGGCTGAAAGTTGTAGGCTCCACAAAGGCAAGCCTTATAAGCTGCGCAGAACCGCTGGCTTCAATTATTGCCGTAGTATTATGGCTTAAAACGCCGCTTACGCTGATGGATTTAATAGGCATGGCATGCATAATTATTACCGTTGTACTACTGTCAATACCAAAAAAATAATTTTGGGAACAAATTTATAAATTATTTAATTTAAGCATTGCCGAAAGACAAATATTAGGGTATAATATATTAAACTATAAAAATTGGACTTTTGCCAAAATTTAAACCATATGTTTATTCTTATTAAGCAGCAGGTTCGTGTCGGATTAAAAAAAAGGAGTTGGGAATATGGATATTAACTATAAAGCAATCGGAGTAAGAATTAAAGCTGCACGTGCACGTAAGGGCGTAACACAAGGTTATATCGCCAATCTCATCGGCCTTTCCACCCCTCATATCAGCAACATTGAAACCGGCAATACCAAACTGGGCCTGCCGACCATCATCCATCTGGCAAATGTGCTTGATGTATCTGTTGATGAGCTTTTGTGCGATAACATTAAACGCAGCGAAAAAATCTTCCAGAATGAACTGGCTGATTTGCTGAAAGACTGCAATGCGCAGGAACTGCATTTTATTACCGAACTTATTAAAGTTGTTAAAAAGAACGGCTATGCCGGTGAACCTAAACGCCGCGGCCGCAAACCTAAAAAACTGGCAGAAGCCGAAAAAGCTGACGAATAATGCAAATCTGGCACTTGCCAAACAAGCTGCTTTTGTATTATAATATTGCCGTTAAGCCACAATAGCTCAGTTGGTAGAGCATCTCATTCGTAATGAGAGGGTCGCAGGTTCGAGTCCTGTTTGTGGCTCCAATAAAAAAGTAAGCCGTGGTGCATATCCGCGGCTTTTTTTATTTTAAAAAATATGCAGGCCGGTGGGTGCAGCGGTTGCTGTATTAATTACTAATGGCAATAAGAAATTAAAATAAAAAATACATTAATTTTAATAATTATTGTCATGGATTTTGCTTGAAATTGGCATTGCAGTTTTTTGACAAAAATGTGAAATCATGCTACATTATAGGTGAAAACCGGAAATATCCGGTTTGGGGATTTTAGGCTTCGCTTTAAAAGGAGGCGTTTGTTATGAAAAAGATTTTTGTTGCAATTGACGGCAGTGAGCATGCATGGAAAGCTTTGGATTATGCGGCCGAACTTGCTAAGGGAATGAACTGCACTCTGTTTGTTTATACGGCGCTTAAACCCAGCGACAGCGGCGCTTTGCTTGCTATGTACGATATGGTTGACCCGCTTCTGGCGACGGAAGTTTCCGGGCTTGACGATTTGGGCGACAAACTTTTGGCACAGGCTAAAGACCGTTTGGACGCTTCTATTGAAGCAGAATATAAATATGAAGTTGGCTATCCGCCGGAAATGATTTTGGCTGCTGCCGAAAAAAGCGGCGCAGATACCATTGTAATGGGTTCGCGCGGACTTTCCGGCATTAAAGAACTGCTGCTTGGCAGCGTCAGCAACCACGTTGTGCATTATGCCAAAGTACCGGTTGTAATTGTTAAATAATTCAGGTTTGCGTTTATTAAAACGCTGTGTTATAATAAAGCCACAAAAAGCTAGTGCAGCCTCATTAAACATGGCGCACAAACAAAAAACCGGGAGACGCCACTCCCGGTTTTTTAATTTGGGCTGACCGTGATTACAAATATCTGTCCAGCCACTTGCAAATACAATACGCCACTATACTTGCCATAACAGATACAATAAAAGCTAATGCATCATCAAACATAGCACACCTCCTTTCCGCCGGAAAGGGTCACGGCTTTTCCATTATGCCCGAAAAATATCTTTCTGTCAATATAATTATGTTATTGCAATAGTTGATGCATGGGCATACAAAAAACAGCAGCCGCCGTAAGGAGCAAATCCTTCGGCAACTGCTGCTTTTATTATTTTACGCTGTTAATTTTTATTTTGCTTCACCGGTCAGGCGGCGGATAATTTCATGGTAGGCTTCTTCAACACCGCCCATGTCGCGGCGGAAGCGGTCTTTATCCAGTTTTTCGTTGGTGTCCCAGTCCCACAGGCGGCTGGTATCAGGGGTAATTTCGTCGGCAAGAATGATATTGCCTTCGCTGTCAACGCCGTATTCGGTTTTAAAATCAATCAGGCGTACTTTGCGCTGTGCTAAAAAGTCTTTCAAGACAGCATTGATTTTGAGTGCCATTTCACGGATAGCTGCAATCTGTTCATCGGTTGCAAAACCGAAAGCTGCGCCGTAATCAGGGCTGATCATGGGGTCGTCAAGTTCATCGCTTTTATAGTAGAACTCAACCAGCGGGCGGTGCAGTACATAGCCTTCTTCCACGCCCATTTTTTTGGCAAGGCTGCCGGCAGCGATATTGCGGCATACAACTTCTACAGGGATGATTTTTACTTTTTTGCAGAGCTGTTCGCGGTCGCTGAGTTTTTTGATGAAGTGGTGCTGAATGCCGTTTTTGCCAAGTAAATCGAAGAAAAAGGTTGTAATGGTGTTGTTCATAATGCCTTTATCAACGATAGTGCCTTTTTTGGCGCCGTTTAAAGCAGTGGCGTCATCCTTATAGTAAATTACTACTTCGTTGGGGTCTGCGGTTGCAAATACTTTTTTTGCTTTGCCTTCGTATAACATTTCGGCCATGTGTTAAAACCTCTTTCTTTTATAAAGTAATGCCCGTATTATAACGGGCATCCTGTTTAAGCGTGTTTTTAATGTAAATATTTTAGAACTTTTAAAAAGGCTTGTCAACAATTTTCAGGCAAAAATGTCTAATGTATACAGCACATATTCCACTAAATTTTCAGAAAATAACAACATTTTTCAAACTACTTTACAAATAGTGTAAAGCGAATTATAATTACAGCATAAGCAACGACGAAGTTGTGGAAGTCATTCCGCTTCGCACGTTGCTTTTTTTATTTTGTTTTTTGTTTTATGGGGGGACTAAAAATGACAAGTGTTCCGAAACTTTTTGGCTGTGCGGTTTTTAACGAAACAGTAATGAAAGACCGCCTGCCGACAGCAACTTACAAGGCTTTTAAAAATGCTGTGCTGAAGGGTGAGCCGCTGGATTTGCCCATTGCCAACATTATCGCCAATGCGATGAAGGATTGGGCGCTGGAACATGGCGCTACGCATTTTACGCACTGGTTTCAGCCGATGACGGGGATTACTGCTGAAAAGCATGAAAGTTTTATCACGCCGACGGCGGACGGGCGCGTGATAATGGATTTCAGCGGCAAGGAACTGGTGCAGGGCGAGCCTGACGCTTCGAGCTTTCCTTCCGGCGGGCTGCGCGCTACGTTTGAAGCGCGCGGTTATACGGCGTGGGACCCGACAAGCTATGCGTTTGTGAAGGACGGCTGTTTGTATGTACCGACGGCGTTCTGCTCCTACACTGGCGATGTGCTGGATAAGAAAACGCCGCTTTTGCGCAGCATGTGCTGTGTAGACAGGGCGGCACGCCGCATTTTAAAAATGTTCGGCACCGATACGGAAAAAGTTATTACAACCGTTGGCCCGGAGCAGGAATACTTTTTGGTGGATAAGGACATGTACGATAAACGCACGGATTTGAAGTTTACCGGCCGTACATTGTTCGGAGCCATGCCGCCGAAGGGGCAGGAACTTGATGACCATTATTTTGGCATTATCAAACCGCGCGTAAAGGCTTTTATGAAAGAACTGGACGAAAAGCTGTGGGAGCTTGGCGTTTTGGCGAAAACGGAGCATAACGAGGTTGCCCCGGCGCAGCACGAACTGGCGCCGATATTTGCCGGCACCAATGTAGCCACCGACCATAACCAGCTTACCATGGAACTGATGCAGAGCATTGCGCGCAAACATAATCTTGTGTGCCTGCTGCACGAAAAACCTTTTGACGGCGTAAACGGCAGCGGCAAGCACAACAACTGGTCGCTGGCAACGGTTGAAGGCGAAAACCTGCTTGACCCGGGTGCAGAGCCTTATAAAAACCACCGCTTTTTACTGTTTTTGGCAGCGGTAATAAAAGCGGTTGACGAATATCAGGATTTGCTGCGCATCAGCGTGGCAAGCGCGGGCAACGACCACCGCCTGGGAGCAAACGAAGCTCCGCCCGCAATAGTATCAATGTTTTTAGGCACCGAACTTACCAATGTGCTGAAAGCCATTGAAGCCGGTGCTGAATATAAACCCGAAAGTGAAGGCGAACTGAAGCTGAGCGGCAATGTGCTGCCTGCTTTAAAGAAAGACAACACGGACAGAAACCGTACTTCGCCTTTTGCTTTCACCGGCAACAAATTTGAGTTCCGCATGGTAGGCTCTGCCGCCTCCATTGCCGGGCCGAACATAGTTTTAAACACCATTGTTGCCGAAGCGCTGGAAGAGTTTGCCGCAAAATTAGAAAACGCGGACGATTTTGAAGCCGCAGTGGTAAACCTCATCCGTGAAACAGTCATCGCGCATAAACGCATCATCTTTAACGGTGACGGTTATACCGATGCCTGGGTTGAAGAGGCCAAATCGAGGGGGCTGCTCAATCTGAAATCCACGCCGGAAGCACTGCCTTATATGGTAAAAGAGAAAAACATCAGCCTGTTTGTAAAACACGGCATTTTTACCGAGGCAGAAATCCGCAGCCGCCTGGAAATTTCTCTGGAAGGCTACAGTAAAGCCATCCGTATTGAGGCGCTGGCAATGCTGGAGATGCTGTTCAAAGACATTTTGCCTGCCGCATCCGCTTACAGCACGGATTTGACCACGGCGGCGCAGGGCAAAAAAGCTCTTGGCATTGCCGGCTGCTTTGAAACGGAGCTTGCCGGTAAAATCGCAACATTATCCAGCCTGCTTTACACAGATGCAGAAAAACTGAAGCTGGATTTGGCAAACGTGGTAAAAACATCTGCCGTGGCAGAAGCCGATTATTACCACGATGTTATTTTAAAAGACATGGGGGCTTTGCGCGAGGCAGCCGATGAAATGGAAGTGCTGATGGGCGGCAGATACCTGCCGTACCCGACTTACAGCAGTTTGCTGTTTGGCGTAAACTGAATTTAAAATTTATTTTGCAATGCACAACGGGGTGTATCTTAAAGGGTACACCCCGCTTTTGTTTTAAATTAGAAAGAGGGCAATAAAAATGAGGGGCTTAATACATGGTTTAATGGCAGCCGCTGTGCTTATGGGCTTGCCGCATGCGGCACTGGCGGCGGAGGCTGCGCCTGCGCTGGATACCGGCGATACGGCATGGGTGCTTATGAGCGCGGCGCTTGTTATGCTGATGACGCCGGGGCTGGCATTTTTTTACGGCGGCATGGTGCGCAGCAAAAACGTGCTGACAACAATTATGCAGAGTTTTTTTATAGTGGCGCTTGTAAGCGTGCAGTGGCTTTTGTTTGGCTTCAGCCTGGCGTTTGGGCCTGATATTGGCGGTTTTATAGGCAGTTTAAGCTGGGCGGGGTTTAGTGATATTGCGCTTTTTGCCGTGCCGTATGATGCTTACAGTGCTACGGTGCCGCTGTTTGCTTTTGCTGCGTTTCAATGTATGTTTGCCGTTATTACAGCGGCGCTTATTACCGGCGCTTATGCTGAACGTTTTAAATTTCCGGCTTTTGTGCTGTTTACTTTTTTGTGGACAACGTTTTTATACGACCCGATGGCGCACTGGGTTTGGGGTGACGGCGGCTGGCTGCGCAGTTTGGGCGCGCTTGATTTTGCAGGCGGCACGGTAATACACATACTCAGCGGCGTAAGCGGGCTGGTTGCCTGCATAATGCTTGGCAAACGCAGCGGCAAAGGCGTTGTGCCGATGCTGCCGCACCATTTGCCGATGACTGTGCTTGGCGCGGCGCTGTTATGGTTTGGCTGGTTTGGCTTTAACGCAGGCAGCGCACTTAGCGCCAACGGGATTGCCGCAGGCGCTTTTGTAGTAACGCAGGCAGCTGCTGCATCGGCAACCTTATCGTGGGTAGCTGCGGAATGGTTTATAAACGGGCACCCAACAATGCTTGGCGCGGCAAGCGGCTGCATTGCCGGGCTTGTTGCCATTACGCCGGCGGCAGGTTTTGTAACGGTAGTGCCGGCTGTGCTGATAGGCCTTATCGGCGGGGTGCTGTGCTTTACGGCAGTAGCCTTTGTTAAAAATAAGCTCGGTTATGACGATGCGCTTGACGCTTTTGGCGTACATGGCGTTGGCGGCACCTGGGGCGCGCTTGCTACCGGGCTGTGGGCAAGCAAACAGGCTAACGCCGCCGGTGCGGACGGGCTTTTTTACGGCAACGCGCACCAGCTTTATGTGCAGGCGGTAACAGTTGTTGTTGCCATTGCGCTGGCGGTTATAGGAACTTATGTTATCTTAAAAATTACCGGCGCGGTAACAACCCTGCGTGCAGATGCCGCTGAAGAAGAAACCGGGCTTGATATTGCAGAACACGGCGAACGGGCATACCGCCAAAGCATTATCAACGGCACGCCGCTTACAAATCTTGCGGCAGTGCAGCAGCCCGTGCTGATAACCAATCCCGCTGCGGCGGAAAAATAAACGGAGGCAGTTATGAGACCCATTACCAAAATTGATATTATTACCCGCACCGAAAAACTTGATGCGCTGAAACTGGCCTTTGCCGAAATTGGCGTAACCGGCATGACGGTAAGCCAGGTGTTTGGCTGCGGGCTGCAAAAAGGTCACCGGGAAGTTTACCGCGGACAGGAATATGATATTAACCTGGTGCCGAAAGTAAAAATAGAAACAGTTGTCTGCGAAGTGCCGGTAGAAGAAGTTTTGCGGGTAGCGCAGAAAGTTTTGAAAACCGGGCAGCCCGGCGATGGCAAAATTTTTATTTACCGTTTGGATAATGCCGTTAAAATACGCACCGGCGAACAGGGCGAAGCGGCAATTATTGATGACCATAAGTAAGACGGCAGGTAAAATTTGCGGCTTATTGATTTATAAGCTGCACTGATAAATTCTTTGCAGTCTCCACCTTTCATTGGCACTGCGTGCTTTTATGCCGCAGTGCCTTTTTATGCTTGTAACTATAACTGTGCATATTAATAAGTTCTGCTTATGAATGTTAAAAAATTAAACTTTTTGCTGACATGTAAAACGGTTGATATAAGGCATTGTGTAAAATTACAGCAAATAATTTATAAGTTAAACTTATAAACAGCTCAGATGAAATAAGGGCTGCGTTTTTCTTCCGCACTTTGCACAGGTATTTTGGGTTATATTGCTAACGTACGTTAGTAATTTAGGGAACAAGGTAGATTATATATAATAAACCTGCGGTTTATTGGGAACAAGGTAAGAACGTATAGACGGCAAAGAAAAGAATAAGAGAAAAAACAGACAAAAAAGAGAAAAGAAAAGAAACTTACACCCACATAAACGTAAATGCAGGCATTAAATTAACCAGCGGCAGAAAAAATTTTTTACGGCAGGGTTAATTATTTTTACTTTTGGCTGTTTAGGTGGGTGTAAGGGTTGTGTAAATTTTAAAAAGCAATAAAAAACACCGCAGCAAAAAACTACGGTGTTTAAAAGCGTGAATTAAATTTTCAGTTTAAACGCTATGCACAGCATTAAAAAGTTACGGGTTTGCCGTAGTAAGCGCAGGTAAGCACTTCTTTCATGGCAGCATCGTCAATAGGGCGCGGGTTGGCAAGCGTGCAGGGGTCAAGCACTGCGTTGTGGGCAATGGCATCGGCGTGTTCTTTAAACAGTTCTTCGCTTACGCCGTTATCTTTATAGGTCTGGGCAATGTTCAGTTCTTTGTTCATTGCCATAATGGCTTTAACAAGCGAATCGGTAAGCTGTTTATCGGTAGCGCCGGGCAGGCCCAGATAGCGTGCGATGGCTGCATAACGGTTCATGCATACGCGCGAATTGTACTGAATAACGGACGGCAGAAGTATTGCATTGCAGCAGCCGTGCGGAATGTGGAAGACAGCGCCGGTTTTATGTGCCAGGCTGTGGGCAATGCCCAAAAGCGCGTTGCTGAACGCCATGCCTGCGAGGCACTGGGCAATGTGCATTTTGCCGCGTGCTTCTTTATCGCCGTGGTAGCTGTCAATGAGGCTGTCAAAAATATCGCCGATGGCTTTTAATGCCAGAGCATCCGAAAAATCGCTGCGCGCTGTAGCAACATAGGCTTCAATGGCGTGCGTAAGGGCATCCATGCCGGTGTGAGCCGTAAGTTTGGGCGGCATGGTCAGCGGAATATCGGTGTCAAGCACGGCAATATCCGGCGTAATTTCAAAATCGGCCAGCGGATATTTAATGCCTGTTGCGTAATCGGTGATAACCGAAAAGGCGGTAACTTCCGAAGCGGTGCCGCTGGTAGAGGGGATTGCTACGAAAATTGCCTTGTTGCGCAGTTTCGGCATGGTAAACGGTGTTTTAATATCTTCAAAGGTTTTTTCGGGGTGTTCATAAAATACCCACATGGCTTTGGCTGCATCAATAGGCGAGCCGCCGCCGATTGCAACGATAACGTCAGGTTCAAAGGCGCGCATTGCTTCTGCGCCTTTCATAACTGTTTCTATGGAAGGGTCTGGTTCGATGCCTTCAAAAACGGCGGTTTCAAGTCCTGCGGCTTTCAAAACCTCTTCGGTTTTCTGTAAAAAGCCGCCGCGGCGCATGGAGCTGCCGCCGGTAAAAATCATGGCTTTTTTATGCCCTTGCAAAACCTTTAATTCTTCCAGGGCACCGGGACCGTAGTAAATATCGCGTGGTAAAGTAAAGCGTGACATGTAATCGCCTCCTGTTTGTTTATTTGCCTTTATTATAACACTAAACTGCCGTAAAAAAATGAGTTTTCTGTGAAAAATTAAAAATAATTATTAAATGCTGATAAAAACTAATTTTGAAAAATCTGCAAAAGCGGTAGAGTGTTTGGCGCTTTTAGGTTATAATAAAAGCATTAACAGCAAAGGATGTGATTTTTTGGCAACACAAATGCAGCTTGCCCGTCAGGGCATTGTTACTGAAGCCATGAAACAGGTAGCCGCCTACGAAGGCGTAACGGAAGAATTTATCCGTAAGGGCGTGGCAGAAGGCACTATCGCCATACCCATGAATATAAACCATAAAAATGTAACTCCGCGCGGCGTGGGGCAGGGGCTGAGCGTTAAGGTAAACGCCAATATCGGCACTTCCAGCAGCTATCCCGACCCGGAGCCGGAACTTGAAAAACTGCGTGCCGCCATTGAAGCCGGTGCAGACAGCGTGATGGATTTATCTACGGGCGATAATATCGATGCTTCCCGCAGAGCCATTATTAATGCCAGCACCGTAATGGTGGGCACTGTGCCTATTTACCAGGCAACCGTGGAAACCATTAAAAAACGCGGCGCCGTTGTGGAAATGACCAAAGAAGATTTGTTTGACGTTATCCGCCAGCAGGCGAAAGACGGCGCAGATTTTATGACCATACACTGCGGCATTAACAAAAAAGTGCTGGACATGCTGACCGGCGAAGGGCGCGTAATGGACGTTGTAAGCCGCGGCGGCAGCTTTATTACCGGCTGGATGCTGCACAACGGACTGGAAAACCCGCTTTATGAATATTATGATGAAATTCTGGATATTTGCGCTGAATATGATGTTACCATCAGTTTGGGCGATGGACTGCGCCCGGGCTGTCTTGCCGATGCCAGCGACCGCGCGCAGTTACAGGAACTTTTGAATTTAGGCGAACTTACGCAGCGCGCGTGGGAAAAAGGCGTGCAGGTAATGGTGGAAGGGCCTGGGCATGTGCCTTACAACCAGATTGCTGCCAATATGCAGCTGCAAAAACGTATCTGCCACGGCGCGCCGTTTTATGTGCTGGGGCCTTTGGTGACGGACATTGCCCCTGGTTATGACCATATTACTTCTGCCATTGGCGGCACTTTGGCGGCGGTAAGCGGCGCAGACTTTTTGTGCTATGTAACGCCGGCCGAACATTTGGGGCTGCCCGATATCGACGATGTGCGCGAGGGCGTAATTGCAGCGCGCATTGCAGGCCATGCTGCAGATATTGCAAAGGGCTTGCCCAAAGCAGTGGCGTGGGATTTGGAAATGGCCAAAGCACGCAAAAACCTTGACTGGCAAAAACAGATTGAGCTTGCCATTGACCCGGTTAAAGCACAGGCGTACCGCGCTAAAAAGAACAAGGAAGATGATGAAGCCTGCTCGATGTGCGGTGATTACTGCGCTGTAAAAATTGTGGGTGAATATTTGGATAAATGCAAAGGCTGCAGAAAATAAATTTCTGCTTTTTAAAATAAGCCGTGCTATAATAAAAGCACAAAATGGGATTGATGTTGACATTTTGGCACATAAAAAAACGGGAGCTGCAACTCCCGTTTTTTTATGTGCTGGCCATCTGTTATGCTAAAAAATAAACATCAGTTAATAAAAACAGCCTGCTGTAATAAAACAGCAGACTGTTTTTATTTTTTATATGTTTCGTAAGGCTGCAATAAATCTTTATCAGTAAATACAGAAATAGGTTTTAACAGCTGCGGTGCGCCGTTGTGCTCCTTAAGGTGTTTAACATACCAGCAAACATCCAGCCATTTGCCGTGCTTAAAACCTGCCAGGGGATGTGTGCCGGCATCTGTAAAGCCCATGCGGCGGTGAAATTTAAGGCTGTTTTGGTTAGTGGCAGTAATGCAGGCATAGGCACTGTAAAAGCCCTGCTTTGCCAAAATATCAAACATTGCCGCATACAGGCATTCGCCCATATTCTGCCCGCAGTATGCCGCATCTACATAAACGGAAAGGTCAACCGTGTAGTTGTATGCCGCGCGGCTGCTGTACGCCGATGCGTAAGCATAGCCTGTAACAAGCCCGTCCCGTTCATAAACAAGGTAGGGGTAATGGCTGCGTATTTCTTCAACGCGTGCGGAAAAATCTTCAATTGCTGGTACGTCATATTCAAACGAAATGACGGTATCGGTAATGTACGGCGCGTAAATTTCTAAAATGCGGCAGGCATCATCTGCCCTGGCAAAACGGATTAAGTCCTTCATTTTTTATTCCTGTCGGTTAAAATGCGGCGCAAAATGGCAAACAGCACTTCGGCAGCGTCATCCTGCATTTTAAAGGAGAGGCTTTCGCCTTCGTTGGGATGCAGGTAAATAATATTGGTAGAAAGGTCTGCCGTTTTTAAATCGTCCAGGCGGACTTGTTTAGCCATTTTTTTGCTTAAATAAATTACGCGGTTATTGGTTAAAAACAGGAAGCCGGTATCGGTAATAACGGCGGTTTCTTCCATAATCTGCGGATGTTCGATATGCTCGCCTTTAAAAGAAATGGTTTCATCGATGCGCAGTTTGCGGGTAAGCTGGTAGTAGTTGTCTTCTTTGGCAACGGTTTTAACTTCGCACAAATAAGCCTGCCCTGCCGCGTGGCAGATTTCGCCTTCTTCCAGCGGAAAATCTACTTTTACATTGCCGAGCGGTGCATTTTCGGCATTCCACAAATAGCGGTATTTGGTAAGCGCGTTGTCGATGTTGGCTTTAAATTCGTAGGGAATATCCAGTTTGGCGCACATATCGCGCAGGTGCTGCTCGTCTTCCGGCGTAAAGCGTTTGGCTTCGGCAATGCGGTCAAACTCACCGTTAAAATAATCGTTAAAAACCTGTTTGCGGTAATCAAAACCATCTTCGTAATCGTAGCCGAACAGTTCGTTGATGGCTGCAATGCTTAAGGTTTCTTCGCCGGTAACAATGTTGCGGCAGCGTGAAAAATACGCCGATTTTTTGGCTCCGTTATCCGCCAGGCGGCATAAATTATCGGGAATCTGCAAAATGGCTGCCATGTGGGCGCGGTCTGCCAAAAGAGCATCGTCCTTGCCTTTGGCGTAAGTAAAGGCGTTGTCGGCAACTTTGCGGTAAATGGCGCTGCGCTGGTCCATATTGGCATCGCTGAATTTAGCGCCCCATTTTTTAAAAACGGCGTCTGCCGCTTCTTTGGTAAGTTCCTGCGCGCTCATGGCATCGGTTAAAATGTTATTTATTTCGGCAAAGGCATTCTGCTGCGGCTTGGAGCCAAACAGCCTGCCCATGAAACCCTGTTCTTCCAGTTCCTGCTTTTTAAATCCTTTCACGGTTACACATCCTTATAATAATGTAGTAAATTAATTATACAATATCCGCCGCTGCGCCGCAATAACCGCTTTTGCGCAAGGAGTTTACATAAAGTTCACAACAAATATTTAGAATATGTTAAAATGTTAATATAGGATATAATCGTGCGGAGATGATATATATGAATATTTTTGAGGACCGCGGGAACGGCAAGCTGCATTGGAAGCTGAACCTGTATGTGCTGTGGGTGTGCGTGTTTTTTTGCTGCGCCAGTTATACCATGTGCGTACCGTTTTTGCCGGTGTACCTTTTGCAGCATTTGGGCGTAGAGCAAAGCGACGTTAATTCATGGACGGGGCTTATTTATTCTATTACCTTTTTTACGGCCGCCATTATGGCGCCTTACTGGGGCGCCCATGCCGACAGAATCGGGCAGCGGCTGATGGCGATACGCGCAGGCTTTGGGCTGGCGCTTAGTTATGCACTGATGGGCATGTGCCAGACTCCGGAACAGCTTTTTGTTGTGCGCCTTATTGCAGGCCTTGTCAGCGGCTTTGTGCCTGCTTCGCTGTCGCTTGTTTCATCTACCCTGCCGGCCGTTAAAATGGGCTGGGGCATGGGGCTTATGCAGACGGCGGTTGCCTCCGGCAGTATTTTGGGCCCGATGCTTGGCGGTTATGTAAGCGCGTGGTTCGGCATGCGCATGTCGTTTTACATTGCGGCCGTGGCGCTGTTTATAGCTACCGTTATGGTTATCGCCTTTGTGCGTGATGTTGAACACGAAAAGGGCGAAGGCAAAGTTATTCACGTTTGGGCAGATTTAAAAGCCTCGCTGCAAAATAAAGGGCTGCTGTTTGTTATGAGCATGTTCTTTTTGGTGCAGGTTTGCGTAATGATTGTGCAGCCGCTTATTACCATGTATGTATCGTACCTTTTGGGCGGCGTTGTTAATGACGACGTTGTAAAAACGGCGGGCATTATCTTCTCGCTGGCAGGCATTGCGGGCATTGTGGCCGGGCCTTACTGGGGCAGCCGCGGGCAGAAACGCGGCTATACCAAAACGCTGTTTTTGGTATTTATCTGCGCGGGCGCGGTTAATATGTGCCAGTTTTTTGTAGGCAACATCTGGCAGTATGCCGTTGTAACCTTTATTTACGGTTTGTTTTTGGCAGGTGCTGTGCCTAACATTAACGCCCGTCTGGTTGAAGTTACCGACCCTTCCGTGCGCGGCAAGGCTTTTGGGCTTGTAACAAGCGCGCAGCAGTTCGGCGGCGTGGTTGGCCCGCTGTTGGGCGGCTTTTTGGGCGGCTTTATGCCTACAAGGCTGATACTTGTTTTAACCGGTTTTATTTTGGTTTGCGCCGGCATTTATACCTATTTAACCAAAGTACGCAATCTGGCAAGGGCCTAAAACGTATAATTTTTAGCATTTTTACAAAGATTCCGTTATTAAATAATGAAATCTTTGTAAATGTCTTGACAAATTTTGTATACAATATACAATTAAAGTGTAAGCAGCGAAAAGGAGGAATCTTACATGCTTATTAAAAAATTTGAAGGCAATACCCCTAAAATTGACCCGAAAGCTTTTGTTGCCGAAACCGCAGTAGTTATCGGCAAGGCAGAACTGAAAGAATTCAGCAGCGTATGGTATAACGTAACCATCCGCGGCGATGTTAACGAAATTAAAGTTGGCAGATACACCAACGTGCAGGATAACAGCGTGCTGCACGTTTCCGATACGCATCCCTGCATTCTGGGCGATTATGTAACAGTTGGGCACTGCGCTCTTCTGCATGCCTGCACCGTAGAAGACCATGTGCTTATCGGCATGCACTCCACCGTTCTTGACGGCGCAGTAATCGGCAAAGGCTCCATTGTTGCAGCCGGCGCCGTTGTAACCAAAAATACCATTGTGCCGCCGTATTCCCTTGTTGCAGGCGTGCCTGCCAAAGTTATTAAACAACTGCCGGAAAACACCGACGCTACTCACGCGCAGGCAGTTAAATACGAAAACCTGTGGACCCGCCGTTACAACGAACTTCCCGATGGCGGCGGCGAAGAATACCACGGCGAAAAGATTGTTTAATTAAATATTGCAGCTAAAAAAGGCATGGCTTACGCTATGCCTTTTTTCTTTATCTGCACGGCGCAGGAAGCAATTTATTTAAGGCTTAAAATTTACAAACCCCCATAAATAGTGTATACTAATTATATGCAGAGTTTTTAGCATAACCAATTTCAGCAGTTAAAAAGGAAAGAGGGGAATCACATGACAAAAATGAAAACCATGGACGGCAATACCGCTGCGGCTTATATATCCTATGCGTTTACCGACGTGGCAGCTATTTACCCTATTACTCCGTCTTCGCCGATGGCAGAAGTTGTTGACGAATGGTCTGCCCAGGGCAAGAAGAATATTTTCGGCCAGACTGTAAAGGTGCAGGAAATGCAGTCCGAAGCAGGCGCTTCCGGCGCTGTGCACGGTTCTTTGCAGGGCGGTGCGCTTACTACCACTTATACGGCATCGCAGGGCCTGCTCCTCATGATTCCTAATATGTATAAAATGGCAGGCGAGCTTTTGCCGGCAGTGTTCCATGTATCTGCGCGCGCGCTGGCAACCAGCAGCCTTTCTATCTTTGGCGACCATCAGGACGTTATGGCTACCCGCCAGACTGGTTTTGCGCTTCTTGCCGAAGGCAGTGTGCAGGAGGTTATGGATTTGGGCGGCGTTGCGCATTTATCCGCCATTAAAGGGCGCGTGCCTTTTGTAAACTTCTTTGATGGTTTCCGCACTTCGCACGAAATTCAGAAGATTGAGCTGATGGATTATGACGATTTGGCTAAACTTCTGGATTGGGAGGCGCTGGATGCGTTCCGCAAACGTTCTCTGAACCCGGACAACCCTGTTATCCGCGGTACGGCGCAGAACCCGGATATTTACTTCCAGACCCGCGAAGCTGTTAACAGCTATTACACCGCGCTGCCGGAAATTGTTGAAAACTACATGAACGAAATTAACAAAATTACCGGCCGCAATTACGGTTTGTTCAATTATTACGGCGCGCCCGATGCCGAAAACATCATCATCGCTATGGGCAGCGCATGCGAAACCATTCAGACCGTTGCCGAAAAACTTAATGCCGAGGGCAAAAAGGTTGGCTTACTTGCCGTTCATCTGTACCGTCCGTTCAGCGTTAAGCATTTTATGGCGGCAATTCCGGAAACCGTTAAACGCATTGCCGTTCTGGACCGCACCAAAGAGCCGGGCGCTTTCGGCGAACCGCTGTACATGGATGTGCGCGGCGCGTTCTATGACAGCGACCGCAATCCGATGATTATCGGCGGCCGTTATGGCCTCGGCAGCAAGGATTTGACCCCGAGCGATATTCTTGCCGTTTACGAAAATCTGGAGTCTGAATGCCCGAAAAACAACTTTACCATCAGCATTGTTGATGACGTTACCAATACTTCTCTTACGCCGAGCCATGAAATTGACGTTACCGGCGCAGATACCAAGAGCTGCAAATTCTGGGGCCTTGGCAGCGACGGCACTGTTGGCGCAAACAAGAGCGCTATTAAAATTATCGGCGACCATACCGATATGTACGCGCAGGGTTATTTCTCCTACGATTCCAAAAAATCCGGCGGCATTACCGTTTCGCACCTGCGTTTCGGCAAAGAGCCCATCCGTGCGCCGTATCTTATCAATTCGGCAGATTTTGTTGCCGTACATAACCAGAGCTATGTAGATAAATATGATGTTACCGCAGGGCTGAAAAAAGGCGGCACGTTCCTTCTGAACTGCAACTGGAGTGCAGAAGAGCTTGATAAGCACCTGCCCGGCAGCATTAAACGCTACATTGCCGAAAACGAAGTAAACTTCTATATTATTGATGCCGTTAAAATTGCGCAGCAAATCGGCCTTGGCGGACGCATTAACATGATTATGCAGTCGGCGTTCTTTAAACTTGCCGATATTATTCCGCTGGAAGATGCTGTTAAATACCTTAAAGAAGCGGTTGAACACAGCTATGGCCTGAAGGGAAAAGACGTTGTTGACATGAACAACGCCGCTATTGACATGGGCGTTAACGCCGTTGTGAAAGTTGATGTGCCCGCAAGCTGGAAAGAAGCTGCCGATACTGCTGCCGAAGCTAAATCCGGCAACGATTTTATTGACAATATTCTTGTGCCGATGAATCGTATGGAAGGCGACAAACTTCCTGTCAGCGCCTTTACCGAACATCAGGACGGCACTTTCCCGAGCGGCACTTCCGCTTATGAAAAACGCGGCATCGCCATTAACGTTCCGGAATGGCAGTGCGATAAGTGCATTCAGTGCAACCAGTGCGCTTTTGTTTGCCCGCACGCTGTTATCCGCCCCGTGCTGATGACCGAAGAAGAAGCTGCCAACGCTCCGGCAGGCATGGCTTCCAAAGATGCCATCGGCGCCAAAGGGCTGAAATTTACCATGGCAGTATCCCCGCTTGACTGCACCGGCTGCGGCAACTGCGCTCAGGTTTGCCCGGCTAAGGAAAAAGCCCTGGTAATGAAACCGCTGGAAACCCAGCTTGCCAAAACCGAAAATTGGGAATACGCAATGCACAAAGTTGCGCCTAAACCCAACCCGATGAATAAAAACACCGTTAAAGGCGTTCAGTTTGAACAGCCGCTGTTTGAGTTCAGCGGTGCGTGCGCGGGCTGCGGCGAAACCCCGTATGCCAAACTTATTACCCAGCTTGTTGGCGACCGCATGATGATTGCCAACGCAACCGGCTGCTCCTCCATCTGGGGCGCAAGCGCACCTTCCATGCCGTACTGCAAAAATGCGGCAGGCCACGGCCCGAGCTGGGCAAACAGCCTGTTTGAAGATAACGCCGAATACGGCCTTGGCATGTACCTTGGCGTTAAACATACGCGCGAACGCGTTGCTGACCGCGTAAAAGAAGCTCTGGCACTGCCTGTAAGCGAAAGCCTTAAAGCAGCTATGCAGGATTGGCTGGACAACATGAACGTAAGCGACGGCACCCGTGAACGCGCTGAAACGCTGAAAGCAGCACTTGCTGCTGAAAACAGCGATAACCAGCTCTTAAAAGAAATTGCCGAACTCGGCCAGTATTTTGTAAAACGCAGCCACTGGATTTTCGGCGGCGACGGCTGGGCTTATGATATCGGCTACGGCGGACTTGACCATGTACTTGCCAGCGGCGAAAACATTAACGTAATGGTATTCGATACCGAAGTATATTCCAACACCGGCGGCCAGTCCTCCAAAGCAACGCCTACTGCGGCAATTGCCAAATTTGCTGCCAGCGGCAAAAAAACCAAAAAGAAAGACCTCGGCATGATGGCAATCAGCTATGGTTATGTATATGTAGCGCAAATTGCCATGGGCGCGGATAAAAACCAGACCCTTAAAGCCATTGCCGAAGCTGAAGCATATGACGGTCCGTCCCTGATTATCGCTTATTCGCCCTGCATTAACCACGGCTTGAAAGCAGGCATGGGCAACAGCCAGCTTGAAGCAAAACGTGCGGTTGAATGCGGTTACTGGGCAAACTTCCGTTATAATCCGGACCTTAAGGAACAGGGCAAAAATCCGTTCATTCTCGACAGCAAAGAGCCTACCGGCGATTTCCGCGAATTCTTAATGGGCGAAGTACGTTACTCCGCACTGCTGAAACAGTTCCCGGATCAGGCAGAAGAGCTGTTTGAAAAGACCGAAGCCGATGCTAAAGAACGCCTTGCCACTTATAAACGCCTGGCAGGCAAAGAATAACAGGCTTAAAGCCTTGATGCTACGGCATTTATAACTGCAAAGCAGCAATAAAAAACGGGCGCACCGTAAAAAGTGCGTCCGTTAATTTTTTGACAAGCACCGTAAAAGAAAATGAGCGCTGCTAAAGCAGCAAACATTACCGCAAAGGATAATGTTTTAAATACGTCACAGCATGATGTTTCTGCTTGCCGGGAGAAAGACGGACCATCAGATTATCTCGAGAAAAAATATAACATAAGATAACTTTCATAAAAATGAACAAAAAAACAGCAGTTCAAATTGAACTGCTGTTTTTGTAATTTTATTCTTTATTCAAATGTTCGTCAAGCATGCCCTGGTTAACGCTGTCCAGCGTGCCTATAATTTTAACTTTTAAGCGGGTAATGCGCAGGGCTTCCACTTCTTCAACACTAATTTCCGCTTTGGGCAGTTTAACGCTTTGGCCAACCTGCGGCTGTGTATTAAGCTGCGTATAAACCCAGCCGCCGATGGTGTCGCACTGGCTGTCGTCAAGGTCAAGCCCGAACAGGTCGTTAACATCTTCCAGCAGCATTTTGCCGTCGATAGAATATGTTTTATCGGTTTCTTCTTCAACTTCGGGACGTTCTTCGTCGAACTCGTCCTGAATTTCACCAACGATTTCTTCAACAATATCCTCAAAAGTAACAATTCCACTCATAACACCATATTCATCTA
>ERZ779889.1789-NODE-1789-length-19915-cov-3.129909_pt1 | contig 19915 bp, 19 predicted proteins | sample MGYA00511030_ERZ779889 | MGnify/ENA primary metagenome ERZ779889 (study PRJEB29588, sample SAMEA2160616) | human gut metagenome | biome: human gut; feature: human-associated habitat; material: faeces | place: Denmark | collected 2008/2010 ...
ACGGTTGCGGCAAAGATGCTCCGGGCAACCTTGCCCATTATCTGTGTGAGCGTGTTCCCATGCATGCCTGGGTGATGCCTGGCAGACGTTACGACATCGGTTCGCTGGACAGTTATCATGAAGCTCAAAAGTTGTTTGGGGAATAGGATGCTTGTATAGAGAGCGAAAAAGCCGGAACTGCATTCTTGTAAAAGGACGCGGATAGTGTTGGATGATTATAAAATCCACGCTATCCGCGTCCTTTTTATGTATTGGCCCGTATATCCGGATGTTACGTGCATGGAATGGGATATGAGGAGAAAGTAATAATAAGTCGGATAGTATGCTTGGTCTTTAATTTTAAAAGTAGTATTCGTAAATCGTGTAAAACTGGAATGTGATACACATTGATGCCTTTTTTGTTATTATATTGTAAATAAGTTGTTTAGTGATTGTTTAATGTGAAAATAACATTTTTTATTGTATTATAAATTGCAGGTTTAGATAGAATGAATCCAAGTTTATATATCTTTACCGGAAATTTAGAATAGGTAATAAAAAATGAAAAAACAATCACATTATGAAGAAACGATTACATTGCATGTTGCTTGTAGTCTTCCTCTCTGCATGCAGTTGTTGCGCCCAGCGCATTGCGCTGAAGACAAACCTGCTTTATTGGGCTGCTCTGACCCCTAATGTAGAACTGGAAGCCCGGCTGGCGCCCAAGCTCACCGCCGATGTGAGTGTGGCAGGGAGTTTTGCCTCCGTAAAAGACTATAAGTTGCATTTTGCCGGTGTAGAACCGGAATTGCGCTATTGGTTGGAGCGTCCTATGGCACGTCACTTTGTGGGCCTTGCAGGCATGTTTGCAAATTATCATTTCCAACTCAAGGATAAGCGTCATCATGGTGATGCTGTTGGAGCTGGTTTGGTTTATGGATATGCCTTTGTCTTGGGCAAACGCTGGAACTTGGAGACCAGTATCGGAGTAGGAATGACACATTTTAGAGAAATGAATTACCGGGACGTGAAGCCCGAAAAATCCAACCACACCGGTTGGGCAGTAGTTCCCATGAGGGTGGGAGTTACATTATCATATATTATAAGATGAAATGAACTTACGAAACAAATTGTTTTGGGCTGCGCTGGTCTGTATGACCGCTACGATGGCGACAGCCCAGAAATACCGTATCAATGGATACGTGTTGGATGATGCCGGCAATTTGCCCAATGCAAACATTAAAGAGATAGGAGGGCGCTGGCTTGGAACAACTGACATGCAGGGGCATTTTGATTTGAGGACTGATGCAGATTCGGTGGAATTTTCCTTTATCGGTTATCAAAATCAACGTATAGCCTCTTCTCAAGGTAAAAACATCATCATACAAATGCTTCCCAATGCGGTGGTCGAGGAGGTGACTGTGAGTGCGCGCTATGTAAATGAGAGCATCGGCAAAGTGCCTCCCAAAGTGCAGGGAAATTTGATGCCCTACGAATTGCCCATCACGCTGCCCAAAAGGCTTTTCCGGGGAAACTACCGTTTCATATTCCAGCCGGAGCTGGTCAATGTAAGTACAGGGAAGACCGTCCGGATGAAGCCGTTGGTGCTTGATGGGAAAAAATACAACTGGACACAGCGGCGGATGTACGACGGGCATCTGGAGCGCGACCCTTTGGCGTCTTATATCGTTGTGGCAGACGAACAAGTGACAGACTCCGGCCGCATCGGGCTGGTCTATCGCGACACGGTGTTTGTGGAACGTCCGAAAGATGTGTTTGCCTTGAACATTTATAAATCATACGAAGATTACAGCCGTGTGCGGAAGATGGATTCTTTGCCTGACTACATCCGTGGTTCCATCAATCCGCTTAAGTTTCTGCGAGTGTCTCTTCCACCACAAGAAATCACAGACTCCAATTATTTTCCACGTCCCAACCGCCAGTTCATGGATACGGAAGGGAATATCAATTTGCGTTACCTCATCGGGCAAAGCCGGTTGAACTTGAACGATTCGGTCAATCTGGCCGAGATGGGGCGGTTGGAAAAGGAGTTGAAGATGCTGGATGGGGAGGACGGCGTCACATTGCAGTCGTTTAGCATCGAGGGGGTAGCTTCTCCGGATGGTGGTTATGAGCGGAATCTGACGTTGGCCCGTCAGCGCATGCAGGCTGCACTGGACTACATTGTGGGGAGGTTGAGCCCCCAGACCCGAGCATTGATAGAAGTGCATTCCAATGCCGAGGTTGCTCCGTGGGACAGCTTGATTCCGGCCCTTCGCCGCGATGGGCATGCAGAGGTGGCTGCCCAGGTGGAGCGTGTCTTGCGTGAAAATCCTTCCAATCGTTACCGGCAGTGGAGGGAGATTCAGGCTTTGGAGAGCTACAAGCCACTCATTGCGGCGGTCTATTTGCCTCAACTTCGTACGGCGCGCTACAAGTACACCTATTCTATATATCGTAATCGCACCGTGCCGGAAATACGTCTTTTGTATGCAGAAGGAAAAAAACTTTCCGAATTTGAATTTTGGCGGTTATACAGTGCCGAACCGGACGTGCGACAAAGAGAAGCCATTTGCCGGAAGGCTTTGGATGAATATCCCGGTTTTATGATGGCGGCTAATGATTTGGCCGTACTTTTGATTCGTCGCCACGCACCCGACGACAAGCTGCTGGAACGTTTTGCTTCTTACAAAGGCGATGTGCCGGTGGAGGTGAAAATCAACCACATCATAGCTTTGTTGGAGAAGCAGCGTTATGCCGATGCCTATACAGTGGCCAACAGTCCGATGCGTAAGACACCCGACACGCGGCTGGTCTGCGCTTTTGTTAATGCCATGAACGGAGCAATGACTGCTGAAGACAAAACACTTATCGAGCAGACGGATGTGCTCAACAAAGTGCTTATCAAGCTGGATGAAGGGGACAATAAGGCTGCCCTGTCTCACATCATCGGAATGGAAAATCTGGATGCGCGGGGATGTTATATCAAAGCCATCTGTTGCAATCGCAACAACTTGACGACAATGGCTTGCGAAAGTCTGAAGAGGGCTATTGCGCTCGACCCGGCTTTGGACAATGTGGCACGGGGAGATGCAGATGTCTACGAGATATACCAAAGGATCAAAGACGAAAAACAAACAAGTAATTAATCTATAAGCTCTGAATGTAGAGGCACGGAGATGCTGACAGGCAGGTCGTGTCCTGTCTGTCGAAAGTGGGAGTCTTTTTGTTTCCGTGTTAATGTAATCTGAAATATGAATAAGTATATACTATTATATAGTGCCTGCCTGTTGATGTGGATGGGGCAGGCCGACAGATTGATGGCCCAGACGAAAGTGGAGGCAGATTCGCTGAAGCCCAGAAACGGCTACGAGGATGCTTTCACCCATTTGTTGCAAAGGCCTTTGAAAAATGAAGTTTTCCCAGGCAAAAAACTGGGCGACCATTTCTTCCTGATGGGTGGGGCCGGACTAAATTGGCTGAATGTGGAAGGTGCTTCTCCTTCCATGCAGGCTTCGCTGATGGTGGGCGATTGGCTGACGCCTGTTCATGGCGTCAGGGCCGGAGCAAAGGCCGGATGGTTGAATTACGGAAGTGGCAAAAACAAATGGGCAGGTGCAGAGCTGGACTATCTGCTGAACTTGACAACATTGGGGCAAGGTGGCTATTCGCTGAAACGGCCGTTTGAGGTTTCTGCTTTGGCTGGTTTTGAAGGCATCTATGCACGCAAGTCGGGCACTTCCCGATGGGGGATCGGTGTACATGCCGGACTGCTGGGGACTTTCCGTTTGTCTGACCTGACGTATGCTTTTCTAGAACCACGGGTTACATTTTATTCCAATGGAGTCACGCCATTGGCCGAAACGTCGTGGCGAAACTATAAGTTGGCTGCCAGCATGACGGTGGGAGTGGCTTATCGTTTGCTTTCTGGAGAAACACGCAACCGCGACCGCTATTCGCAGGAGAGCGGAGACGACAATATGTTTATATCTGTCGGCCTTGGGGCTGGAGCCACGATGCGGAGGCCGTTGAGGCAGACGTTGGACAATCTGGGGCCGGTAGGAGGCGTGGCCATTGGCAAGGAGATCAATGGCTATTCAGCCTTTCGCGCCAAAATGCGTTTGGGCTATTATCCGGTGAATGAGGAACAGAACTTGAAGGTTGGTACGTTGCAGGTGGACTATCTTTTTAACCTGACTAATCTCATGGGTGGCTATCGGGCCGACCGCCGTTTCTGGTTGGAAGGGGTCGCCGGCGTGGAGCTTTCGGCTTCCAAGTATGTCAATACGGAATTGACTCCGGGATTGGGTGCTGGTTTGCAGTTGAATTTCCGGACGGGCCGGCAAAGCAGTTTCTACGTGGAGCCTCGTTTGGCACTGTATGGCAAAGATTTCGAACCGACGCGCAATTCCTTTCGCAACTTGGATTTGTTGCCCACGCTGGAAGCCGGTTTTACGTTCTATCGCAGGGAGCGGGCCAATGCGCAAGCCGGTCGTGAACGTTTTGAAAACAAATCTTTTTGGGATAATCTTTTTGTCCAAGGTGCAGTCGGTGTGTCGTCTGTGGCTACGTCGGAGGTGTTTCGTCGTCCTTCAGACTATGCCGAGCCAATGGTATATGCCGGCATAGGAAAATGGTTGTCGGCCAATTCCGGCTTGCGCTTGGCTGCTGAAGTGAGAAAATACAAATCTTATCCGAATGACAAGCGCAAGAATCTGGCAAGCGCAGGTGTCGACTACCTGTTTAACTTCACAAACTTCATCGACGGCTATGATCCGGACCGGCGTTTTGATGTCATCGGAGCAGCCGGCGTCCGTTTGGGGGCGAAGAGCGAGCTGCGCCATCTCTATCCCGGAGTCAACATCGGTCTGCAAGGATTATACCATCTGAATCCGATGACAGGGATTTTCATCGAACCTTCTCTGCAAGCCTATTCGTCCGATTTGGTAGATGCAGGTATCCATGTCGGAGGTATGGGGTTCTTGGGTAATGTGGCCGTGGGCGTCAACCTGCGTATGCGCGGCTATGATGTACGACAGAACCGTGTGCTCTATAAACGCGATGTGGATGCGCGCCATCGTTTCGTGTATGCTGCCTTAGGGCCTTCCGTGCAAGTCAAGAACCTGCATCAGTTTTATCTGGATGCGAAAGCCGGATACGGGCAGTGGTATGATGCATTTGCAGCCTGGCAGGTCGGTGTGAATCTGACGGACCGTAAGCAATACAGCCGTTGGAGTGTTGATGCTGATTGGGTGCTGGATTTGTCGACATTGGCATACGGCTATGATAATGACCGTACGGTCGGCGTTTACGCTTTGGCCGGTGTGGGGCTTGGTTATTTGAAAGAGCGAAAACGTGCTTCCTTCTCTCCGGATTTACATGTGGGAGGGCAGTTGCGTGTGAAGTTGTCGCCGGAAATAGACTTGTTTGCCGAGCCTCGCTTGTCCGGGCGGATTGTGACCGTGAAAACGGCTGGTAAGCATATAGCTCCTCATTTTTCGACCCAACTTGGTATTACTTACCGTTTAAAAGAGAAGAAAGACTAGTCGGGAAAAATATGTCTGGGCCTATTGGGGCGCGGATGGATGGAACTTGCAGTTTGTGGCTCGCTTGTGGAACTGCTTATGTCCATTCATTCGCGCTCTTATTGTGTATGCCTGCACCTTCCCTTCCGTCCGACCACCGATGGGAATCCGCTCTTGCACCGATGGGAATCCGTGCGAGGGCCGGGTCTAATCCGCGTCCGCCCGACTTTACAGCAAACAGATGCCCGGTTTGTGTTTTTTTTGTGAGGAAATAGATAACAGGCTGGACAATAATGAAATGGATGCTTGCCTGCCAGTTGGTAGCACATTTTTAAGCAAATGGGATACAGGGCAAAATGTGTTGATATAAAACAGTTGGAAGCATGGGTGGCTTTCGTTTTGAAAATGAAATGTTCCGTTTTGTTAAAACGGCGAAAAAACATTCGAAATGCTTAAAGGAAAAACTATGAAATTGAGTGTGAATAATAGAAACTAAAATAAAGTAGTAAACAACAAAGTATTATATAAAACACCCTATTTGTGTGATATTGTTATATTCGGACAAATTCCACAAAGACGAAAGTTAATGTATTATTTGGCTTGTTTATTTTTTCTAAAAATACTTCTTTGACTTTGAGGCTGCACTTGAATTTTTTTCTATCTTTGGGCTGCAAAATGAAAAATTGATTTATTAACAATAAAAGATTGCTTATGTCACAACTAATAGGACATATTTCGCAGGTCATCGGTCCGGTGATCGATGTCTTTTTCGAAGGAAAAGACCTTGATGCCGAGTTGCGTCTGCCACGCATCCATGATGCTTTGGAAATTAAGCGCCCGGATGGAAGAATCTTGGTTGCCGAAGTACAACAGCACATCGGGGAGGACACAGTGCGCACCGTGGCAATGGACAGTACGGCCGGTTTGCGAAGAGGTATGGAGGCTGTCTCTACGGGACAACCTATTACAATGCCGGTGGGCGACCAGGTTAAAGGACGCATGATGAATGTTACCGGTGACCCGATTGATGGAATGAAAGACTTGAATCGTAAGGGTGCTTATCCGATTCATCGTGAGCCGCCTAAGTTTGAAGAACTGTCGACAAGCCGTGAAGTGCTTTATACCGGTATCAAGGTGATCGACTTGCTTGAGCCTTATGCCAAGGGTGGTAAAATCGGTTTGTTTGGTGGTGCCGGTGTAGGAAAAACGGTGCTCATCATGGAGTTGATTAACAACATTGCCAAAGGACACAACGGATTTTCCGTGTTTGCCGGTGTCGGTGAGCGTACACGCGAAGGCAACGACTTGTTGCGTGAGATGATTGAATCCGGAGTTATCCGCTATGGCAAAGAATTTGAAGAAGGCATGGAGAGAGGCGAATGGGACCTTTCCAAAGTGGACTTCGACGAATTGAACAAATCGCAAGCTACACTTGTGTATGGACAGATGAATGAACCTCCCGGTGCACGTTCGTCTGTGGCCTTGTCTGGTCTGACCATTGCAGAGTCGTTCCGTGACCAGGGAGGTAAAGATGGAAAGTCGAGCGATATCTTGTTTTTCATCGACAACATTTTCCGTTTCACCCAAGCCGGTTCAGAGGTGTCTGCGTTGTTGGGACGTATGCCTTCTGCCGTGGGTTACCAACCGACGCTTGCTACGGAAATGGGACAGATGCAGGAACGTATTACTTCTACAAAGACAGGTTCTATCACTTCCGTACAAGCGGTGTATGTGCCTGCCGATGACTTGACCGACCCTGCCCCCGCAACGACCTTTACCCATTTGGATGCTACGACGGTGTTGAACCGTAAGATTACGGAGCTGGGTATATATCCGGCTGTAGACCCGTTGGATTCGACATCCCGTATTTTGGACCCGCTGGTTGTGGGCGAAGACCACTACAATACGGCCCAGCGTGTGAAACAAATTTTGCAACGCAACAAGGAACTGCAAGACATCATCTCCATTTTGGGTATGGATGAATTGTCGGAAGAAGACCGCATCACGGTGAACCGTGCACGTCGTGTACAACGTTTCTTGTCTCAACCGTTTACAGTGGCCGAGAAGTTTACGGGTGTTCCGGGTGTGATGGTCCCCATCGAGGATACAATCAAAGGTTTCAAGATGATTCTGGACGGCGAAGTAGACCATTTGCCCGAACAGGCATTCTTGAATGTAGGAACCATTGAGGAGGCTATTGAGAAAGGTAACCGTCTGTTGGCGGCTGCTAAACAAAATAACGACTAATTATGGAAACGAAAGGCTTGAATTTGGTGATTGTCTCTCCGGAGAAGACCTTGTTTAAAGGAAGTGTGGCTGACGTGACTTTTCCAGGCACGCAGGGCGTGTTTATGGTATTGCCCAAACATGCTCCGTTGTTGTCTTCGCTGGAAAAAGGAGTAATCAAGTACACCACATCAGAAGGAGAGCAGTCGCTGGAGATTACAGGAGGTTTCGTGGAAGTAAAGAAGAATGAAGTATCGGTTTGTGTAGAACAATGAAGGAAGCTGCAATGGATATACTGACAAAGGTCAAACGGAAGTTTATCGTATGGTTGACTTTGCTGATGTTGGCCCTTGGATGGGGTGGGGCAGAGATATTCTACTTGTTTTTTCCAGAATATTATTCCCCTTATTACCCGTTGATTCCGTTGTTCTTTTATGTGTTTGGATTCATTTTCATTTATTTGTTTGAATACATGCACAAGCACATGCCCGGTAAATCTCTGATGGTGTATGTCATTGACAAAGGAGCAAAACTGCTGGTCGGACTGATTTTTTTGGTACTGTATGCCATGCTCGTGGGCATTCAGACGAAAGCCTATCTGTGGACGTTCCTTATATACTATGTCATATACATGATATTTGAAAGTTGTTTTTTCCTCCGTTTTGAGATGGAAATGAAAAATAAGAAAAAATGAGAATATTACGCTATTTAGGATTGTTTCTGCTTGTCTTTGTGCTTGGACTGATGCCGGTACATGCAAACGGAAATGAGGCTGCGGAAGAAAAAGGCACGGTAGACGTGCAGGAAATCGTGTTCGGACATATCCGTGATGCGTATGAATGGCACTTGTTCAGTGTCCAAGGCAAGCATGTGTCGATACCTCTTCCTGTGATTGTTTACAGTTCAAATACCGGATGGCATGCTTTTTCATCCTCACACCTGACTCACGGCGGCGAATATGAAGGCTTTTATATAGCCTCCGAAGGCAGCTATGCCGGCAAGGTGGTGGAGAAGGATGCCCAAGGGAATGAAGTGCGTCCATTAGATATTTCCATCACAAAGACCGCGCTTTCGCTGATGATTAATAGTGTGTTGCTTTTGGTCATCATGCTGGGAGTGGCTCGTTGGTATAAAAATCGCAAGCCGAGTTCGGAGGCTCCGAAAGGTTTTGTCGGTTTCATGGAAATGTTTGTGATGATGATTCATGATGATGTGATTGTGAGCTGTGTAGGGAAAGATTATAAACGTTTCGCTCCCTACCTGCTGACAGCTTTCTTCTTTATCTTCATCAACAACTTGATGGGTTTGGTGCCTATCTTTCCGGGTGGCGGAAACGTGACAGGCAATATTGCCATTACGCTTTTCTTGGCGTTGATGACTTTCTTGGCTGTCAATATTTTCGGTACGAAAGCCTATTGGAAAGACATCTTTTGGCCGGAAGTGCCGACTTGGCTGAAAGTTCCGGTGCCATTCATGCCCGTTATTGAGCTGTTTGGTGTCTTCACAAAACCCTTTGCACTGACAGTCCGTCTGTTTGCTAATATAATGGCCGGTCATGCCATTATTCTCTCATTGGTGTCCATCATCTTTATCACAGCATCTTTGGGCGCCGTGTTGAGCACGTCCATGACCATTATTTCTGTGCTGTTTTCCATTTTCATGTCTTTGCTTGAAATCTTGGTTGCATTTATCCAAGCATACGTGTTTACCATGCTTTCAGCCGTGTTTATCGGGTTGGCAAGGATTCATCATGAAGAACATGCCTGACAAGAATAACAAATAAAAAAATTAGAGAATTAAAACTTAGTAATAAACTTAAAAACTGAAAATTATGTTGTCTTTAATTATGTTACAAGCTGCAGCTGCAGGTCTTTCACAGTTGGGTGCCGCAATAGGCGCAGGTTTGGCTGCAATCGGTGCCGGTATTGGTATTGGTAAAATTGGTGGTTCTGCAATGGAAGCCATTGGTCGCCAACCTGAAGCATCCGGCGATATTCGTATGAACATGATTATTATTGGTGCCTTGGTTGAAGGTGTAGCATTGTTTGCTGTTATCATTTGTCTGTTGGCCCTCTACGCGTAATTCAAAATCGAGGCTTAGTTTATGGAACTACTTACACCAGATTTCGGTACTTTCTTTTGGATGCTGGTGTCGTTCATAATCGTCTTGGTTATACTGGCTAAGTTCGGTTTCCCGGCTTTAGTAAATATGGTCAACGAACGCAAGCAGTATATCGACGATTCGCTGAAATCGGCACGTGAGGCCAATGAGAAATTATCGCATATCAAAGAAGAAAGTGAATCCATTTTGGTTGAAGCCCGCAAAGAGCAAGCCCGAATTCTGAAAGAAGCAATGGAAACCCGCAACCGTATTGTCAACGAAGCGAAAGACAAAGCCAAAGCAGAAGGAGGACGTTTGTTAGAAGAAGCGCGTAAACAAATTCAAAAAGAAAAGGATGATGCCATCCGCGATATCCGCAAACAAGTGGCTGAGTTGTCAGTTGAAGTGGCCGAGAAAGTGCTTCGCAAACAACTCTCAAGCGAGGTGGAACAAAATGGAATGATCGAACGCATGCTCGATGAAGTTTCCGATTCTAAAAAATAAATAAGTTATGAACACAGGAGTAATCTCTAAACGCTACGCAAAAGCATTATACGAGTTTGCCGAAGGAAGCAAAAAGGAAGAACAAGTCTATCGGGAGATGGAGGTTCTGGCCCGCAGCTACATGCAGGTTCCTGATTTGCGTAAGGCGCTGGATAATCCTTTGCTGTCGACGGATGCTAAGATTGACCTGCTGTGTAATGCAGCCGGAGGAAAAGTGACCGAGGAACTAAAACGTTTCTTTGCACTGGTCTTGAAAGAGCATCGGGAGAAGTTCATGCAGTTCATAGCTTGTTCGTATATTGACCTATACAGAAAGAAAAACAACATCCTTATTGGTAGGTTGATTACAGCGACTCCGGTCACTAAGGGAATCGAAGACCGCATGAGAATGATGATTGAAAAAACTACTCATGGGACTGTCGAATTTGAAACCGAGGTGGAACCTTCTATTCAAGGTGGATTTATCTTGGATATTGATTTCAATCGGCTGGATGCAAGTGTTGCTACGCAATTCAAGCGTATACGCCGGCAGTTTATGGAGAAGAATAGAAGAATTGTATAATTAAACAAGAAAACATGTCTGAAAATATAAAACCCAGCGAAGTGTCCAGCGTTTTGCTCGAGCAACTGAAGGGCATTGACACCAGTCTTCATTTTGAAGAGGTGGGAACGGTGCTTCAGGTAAGTGACGGCGTGGTACGTATCTACGGATTGCGCAATGCCGAAGCTGAAGAGTTGCTTGAGTTCGAAAACGGTGTGAAAGCTATCGTGATGAACTTGGAGGAAGACAATGTTGGTGCCGTGTTGTTGGGACCTACCGATAAAATTAAGGAAGGTATGGTGGTGAAACGTACGGGACGTATTGCTTCCATCTTGGTGAGTGAAAACATGTTGGGACGTGTCATTAATCCGTTGGGCGAACCGTTGGATGGAGAAGGCGAGATTGGCGGGGATACGGTGGAAATGCCGTTGGAACGCAAATCGCCGGGCGTGATTTACCGCCAGCCGGTGAGCGAGCCGCTCCAGACAGGTCTGAAGGCTGTAGACTCGATGATTCCCATCGGTCGTGGACAGCGTGAGTTGATTATCGGTGACCGCCAGACGGGTAAGACAGCTATTGCCATCGACACAATCATTAACCAACGTGCCAACTACGAGGCCGGCAAGCCGGTATATTGTATCTATGTGGCTATCGGTCAAAAAGGTTCGACTGTGGCCAACATCGTAAATGAACTGAAGGAAAAAGGTGCTATGCCATATACGGTGGTTGTTTCTGCAACAGCAGCCGACCCGGCAGCACTACAGTACTTTGCTCCTTTTGCCGGGGCTGCCATCGGAGAATATTTCCGTGACACAGGCCGCCATGCACTGGTCGTTTACGATGACTTGTCAAAACAGGCAGTAGCTTATCGTGAGGTGTCTTTGATCCTGCGTCGTCCTTCAGGGCGTGAGGCTTATCCGGGAGATATTTTCTATTTGCACTCACGTCTGTTGGAGCGTGCTGCTAAAATCATTCAACAACAAGAAGTGGCCGAGCGGATGAACGACCTGCCAGCCAGCTTGAAAGGCCGTGTGAAAGGAGGAGGCTCGTTGACTGCCCTTCCTATCATCGAGACTCAGGCGGGTGACGTTTCTGCCTACATCCCGACAAACGTGATTTCTATTACCGACGGTCAGATTTTCTTGGAAACCGACCTTTTCAACCAAGGTTTCCGTCCTGCTATCAATGCCGGTATTTCAGTGTCGCGTGTAGGTGGTAGTGCACAAATCAAGGCAATGAAGAAAGTGGCCGGTACGTTGAAGATTGACCAAGCCCAATATCGCGAACTGGAGTCGTTCTCTCAATTCAGTAGCGACGTAGACCCGGTGACAGCTATGGCGCTTGACCGTGGACGTAAAAACAACCAGTTGCTGATTCAGCCTCAATATTCCCCGATGCCGGTAGCCGAACAGATTGCTATCCTTTATTGCGGAACGAAAGGTTTGATGAAAGACATTGAAGTGAACCAGGTTCACGACTTCCAGGATGCGTTTCTTGAGGAGTTGCGCGCCGTACATCAGAAAGATGTGCTGGATGTGCTGGCAACAGGAGTTATCAATGATGATGTAACAAAGATTATTGCAGAAGTTGCAGCCGCTACTTGTCTGAAACTAAAAAAATAAACTATGGCGTCACTAAAGGAAATAAAAGGAAGAATAGGTTCTGTGCAGAGCACGTTGAAGATTACTTCGGCGATGAAGCTCGTAGCATCGACTAAGTTGCGTCGTGCCCAGACAGCGATTGAGAATATGCTTCCTTACGACCGACAGCTAGGGGCCATCTTGCACAACTTCTTGGCAAGTGGTGTGACGGTGGAATCTCCTTTCACAGAGGAGCGTCCGATAGAGCGGGTAGCCGTAGTTGTGGTTGCTTCCAACTCAAGTCTGTGTGGTGGCTTTAACAGCAATGTTATCAGAAAAGCCAACAGCGTGTTGGAAGGGTACGCCAAACTTGGGAAGGAGCATCTTTTGGTATATCCGATTGGCCGTAAGGTAGTCCAGTCACTGAGTAAACGTTATCAGTTGACGGATACTTACAAAATGATAGGTGACAAACCGAATTACAAAGATGCCTCAGCCCTGGCAGAACATCTGATGGAACTTTTCTTGAACAAAGAAATCGACAAGGTGGAACTGATATATACCCACTATAAGTCGACATCCACTCAGGTGGTCATGCATGAAACTTTCTTGCCACTGGCTTTGCATGTGGGAGAGAGCGGGCAGGAGGCAACGTCGGACTACATCGTCGAACCCTCACCTGAGGAGTTGGTGATGCGTTTGTTGCCGAAGGCTTTGCGGATGAAGATATACACTATCTTGCTCGACTCAAACGCTTCAGAACATGCAGCGCGCACTGTGGCAATGCAACAAGCTACCGACAATGCAAATGAGCTCTTGCAGGAGCTGAACCTGATGTACAACAAGGGACGTCAGCAGGCTATTACCAACGAGCTTTTGGACATTATTGGTGGTTCGATGAAATAAAGCGGGAGGGAATCTTTCCGCTTTCAAAAATCCAGCCGCGGGGGATACGTGACAAGGCTAAGCCAAATCCGTATCGCCCGCGGCTTTGTTTGTGAATGTTTCAAAGGAGATAATCAATAGCTGTAGTCCACACAAGCCCGGCATTCCTTATGTTGGGCAATGATGGAGGCTGCTGCTATGTGGGCCGGATGCTGGGCATAGATGGCCACATCGTCCATAGTTTCCACTGTGGCAGTAAGCACGATGTCCCACGTTTCGGCCGGATTTTCATTTATTCCCACTTCGATATTTTTTAATACGTCGATTTGTGAGGGCAGTGCTTCCAGGGCCGTTTTAAATCTGTGTGCCACGTCTGCCCGTTCCTCGCTTGTCCCTTTTAGTTTAAATGTTACAATATGTTTTATCATAATCTTTAAAGAGTTTGATATGCTTCTTTTAGTTGTTTAAGAGCTTGCTCAATGACACTGCGGGGAGCAGCTACGTTGAGTCGCATAAATCCCGTACCTTCTTTTCCAAACATGTCTCCGCTGTTGAGGCCCAGCCGTGCCTTGTTGGCAAAGAAATCCACCAGTTTGTCTTGGGAAGGAAAACCCAGTTCGCGGCAATCCAAGAATATGAGGAACGAGGCTTCCGGGATTATGGCTTTTATTTTGGGCATGCTTTGTTTCAGCGTTTTGTCAACCAAGCAGATGTTTTCCCACACATAGTCGAGCATTTGCGTGAGCCATTCTTCGCCTTCTTTGTAGGCGGCTTCGGCAGCAGCATACGAAAATGCGCTACCCATAGTCAGGTCGTTAATCTCCAGATAACCGTAGAAACGTTCACGAAGTGACGGATTGAATACAAACGCTTCTGAAGCGATGATGCCCGGCATATTGAACACCTTGGATGGAGCCATGAACGTGATGGTATGTTCCCGTGTCCATTCGTTGATGGTTGCAAATGGGTGGTGCTTGTGAAATTTGAATACCATGTCAGCATGAATTTCATCACTGACGACCGTCACTCCATGTGTTTCGCAGAGAGTTGCCACCTTACCCAGCTCTTCGCGTGTCCAGGTCACGCCGCCCGGATTGTGCGGGTTGCAGAGGATAAAGAGCTTACAGCCTTTCAGGTCTTGTTCCAATCTGTTGAAATCCATGTGGAAACGCCCGTCGCGTAGTGTCAGCGGTGAGCATACGACTTTGCGTCCGGTGCCCTCGATGACTTGCCGGAACGGGTGATAAACAGGAGGTTGGATAAGGATGTTATCGCCTTTTTCCGTCAGTGCACACACAGCATGATGTATGCCCGGCACGATGCCCGGTATGTAGTGGATGTCTTCCTGCTTCACAGGCATGCCGTAGCGCCGGTCCACCCACCGGATGATGGCTTGATAGTAATCGTCGCCGGGTTGGGTATATCCAAAGACTTCATGTTTCATCCGCTTGCGGACAGCCTCGACGATGAATGGAGGTGTGCGGAAATCCATGTCGGCCACCCACATCGGAATCAAGTCAGTCCGTCCCCACAACTCTTGCATGGCATCATACTTGATGGCATGAGTGCCCCGGCGTTCGATGAGTTCATCAAAATTATATTTCATAGAGTTCTCTGTTTTTGTTGATATGGTTATTAATGTCTGTACAAACTTACGCAATTTCTTTGAATTAACCTTCGGTGAAAAGTTCCAAAACCGATTGTGAATGGAGCGAAATTCTCATAAGATAAATAATCGGATGTGTATAAGTAATGTATTCATTGTTCCTCTTTCTTCCATCCATGGTTTTCCTTCGGCTTATGTACGGAAGGGAAGCCATTGATGGCAGGTTCAGAATCGTATGACTCGTTCAAACTTTTATATCTTTTTCTTTCTTTTAAATCAGCATATTATTTAATGTTGGACGGCTTAAATCTAGTTATTGTATAGTGCCCTAAAGCCTTATTCGATATAATAAAATAATCACCACTGTATAATTGAGAACCCGAACAGTCCCTTTTCTAAAGTCAAGTGGATGGTGTTGTCTTTTGCGCGGCGGTAGGTTGACGGGGAGACGCTAAGGGTTTTGGCCTGTCCGTTTTCAAAAGATACCGTGATGTAATACTTTTGGGTCGTGTTTGTTTTATAACGGTGTCTGCCTATTCGCTGTTGCTGTTCTTTTGTTTCGCTATATTTGTTTATGATTGTAGCAGCAATCTTTTTAGGGTTTTCTTTGTCTCGAAAATAATAGTTGGTTGAAAGAAGTAGGGTGTAGCCTAAGCCTCCGATGCAAACCATGTGGCACAAGATGTTGATGAGCCTGTTGGTTGAGGTCGTGAGGACGCTCCATTTTTTATAACCTGCCAAAGTAATAATTGCCAAGGTTATGGCTACACATATAGGAATCCACCAATCAATCAGGGTGACCTTGAAGAGGTTGTATCCCCAGATGACGGCAATGGGGATTAGCATTCCTGTCAGGAAGCGGAGGGAGCGGGCAAGTGTTTTGTTCATGGTTGAAATATTGGGGCGGATTGTTGCGGCTTGTAGATGTGTAGAGCAGGAGGTAAAAACTTGTGTGGATATTTATCCCTGGGTTTTTATCTCCTGCTGTTTGTTTCTGTGGTGATAAATGTTTGTGTTAGTCTGCTGCGTTTTGGTATAAGAAGCGTTTGATGCTTCTTTTCGGGGTCTTCTCAAATTCTTCATGGAAAATCTTGATGCGTGACACTTGGGAGTATCCCGGGATTTGCGAATTGAGTGTGACGCGGTTTTCTTCCATGATGCGGTTTATTTCTTCGTCGGTCGTGATGCCTTGTGCGGTTGCTTCTTCGAAGTCCGGATAGACCAATCCTATTAGTTTGTCGTCTTTTTGAATCACAATAGATTCGTTGACAAATGGCAGGTTGTTTAGTTTTTCTTCAATTTCTTCCGGGTAAATGTTTTGTCCGGAAGGTCCCAGGAGCATGTTCTTGCTGCGTCCTTTGATGAATACGTTGCCTGCTTCGTCGATGATTCCCAGGTCGCCTGTGTGTAGCCATCCGTCGGCGTCGAGTACTTCGCGTGTGGCTTCTTCGTTTTTGTAGTAGCCTAGCATGACGTTCATGCCCCGGCAGAGGATTTCGCCTACCACATGCTGGGGGTCGGGACTGTCAATCTTGACTTCCATGCGTGGAGCTGCTTTGCCGCACGAACCGGGCACGAAACGTTTCCAGTCTTCGTAGCAGATGATGGGGGCGCATTCAGTCATACCATATCCCACGGTATAAGGGAAATTTATCATCTTCAGGAAGTGTTCCACGTCCTGATTGAATGCCGCTCCACCGACGACTACTTCATAGATGTTGTTCCCAAAGGCTTGTATGACTTGCTCACGGACTGTGTTTTTTATTTTGTCGTTAATGATGGGAACTCTTAAAAGAATCTGCATGGCCGGCGTTTGTAGTTTGGGCAATACATTCTTTTTAATGATTTTCTCAATAATGAGGGGGACGGCTATGACGATATTGGGTTTGACAACGGAGAATGCTTCGAAGATGATTTTCGGGCTGGGCACACGAGTCAGGTAGAAGATGTGGCATCCTACACAGAACTCATAGATAAATTCGAAGGCCAAGCCATACATGTGGGCCATTGGCAGCATGGAAACCAACCGGTCATGTTTGTGCAATGGCAACACTTCGTAAGCAAATTGGGTGTTTGACCAAAGAGCCCGGTAAGGAATCATCACGCCCTTGGATAGGCTGGTCGTGCCCGAAGTGTAGTTTATCATGGCGAGTTGTTCCGGTTGGTCTAATTCGTAATGAACATGTTCAATGCGGAAGTTCTTGGGGTATTTCTTGCCGAACATTTCATTCAGGTGTTCGCGGGCATAAGTCAGTTTTTCTGTGCGCGATACAAGCAGGGAGTAGTCATTGAGCATGATAATGCCTTCTAGTGCCGGCATTTCTTTTTCGTCCAGTTCAGGCCATACCATATCGCCTACTAATAACAGGCGTGCATCGGAATGGTTGACGATGTAGTGGATGTTTTCAGCTTTGAATTCATGTAAGACGGGGACGGCTACGGCACCATAGGTGAGAATGGCCAAAAAGGCTGCTCCCCATTGTGCACTATTGCGTCCGCAGATGGCAATACGGTCGCCCTTTTTTACTCCGCTTTCTTCAAATAGAATATGTAGTTTTTCTATTTTGCGAGCTACGTCTTTGTATTGTAAGGTTGCTCCTTTGTAGTCGGTCAGGGCATCTAAATCCCAGTATTCTTTAATAGCTCGTTCAATAAGGGCTATAAAACTTTGGTCCATAATTTGCACATTTAGTTAGTATATGTGCAAATGTATAATATTAAACTCTTACGAACAACTAATTTGGAGAAAAAGAGAAAGGGTCAGTAGACCCTTTCTCCAAATATTTTGCTCCCGACGCGTACCATTGTGGCACCTTCCTTAACTGCAATGGGATAGTCGTGGCTCATTCCCATTGAAATTTCGCGGAAGTCTGAGGAGTCGGCAAAGAATTGACTTTTAATTTGTTGGAAGTAGGCATGCAGTGAGTGGAACTCGTTTCTTACTTGTTCCATATTGTCCGTATTGCTTGCCATTCCCATGATTCCACACAAGGTTATGTGTTCGAGCGATTTCCAATCTTCTGTTTCCAACATGGCCGTACATTCATCAAAGCTGAAACCGAATTTTGTTTCTTCTTGTGCGATGTGCAGTTGAAGCAGACACGGAATCTGTCGATTGCATTTTGCTGCTTGTTTGTTGATTTCGGTCAACAGTTTGTATGAGTCGATTCCATGAATCATGGCTACATAAGGAGCCATGTATTTGATTTTGTTGGTTTGGAGATGCCCGATGAAATGCCATTGTATGTCCTTGGGCAAGGCTTCGTACTTTTCGGTCATTTCCTGTACTTTGCTTTCTCCAAAGATGCGTTGTCCTGCCTGGTAGGCTTCCATGATGGTTTCTTTGGGGTGAAACTTGGAGACGGCCACAAGGCGGACGTTTGCCGGCAGTTCAGCAAGCACTTCCTTCAGATTTGCTTGAATGTCCATAGTCATGTTTCAGAAATTAGTTGTTTTCAATTACCGTTTGTCTGCGTCCGGAAATTCCGGTTTCACGTCCGGTTCTGCCGAGTATGGATAAACGTCCATGATGGCAGTTTCGGCCACGGAAGCAATGGAGTAGTCGGCCATTGTGCCTTTCATGCCTTCATCCAGTTTCTTCACGGCGTCGCGCAGGTCGGCAGCCTGTACGAGCACTTGGGTTGCCGTTTTCTTTTCGGCCCCGCTCTTTTCGTCCAAGGTGATGAAGTAGAGTTTACATTTGAACCAGCGGTCGGCTGCCTCTTCTTCAGAAGCAAACAGTTCGCTGTAATTGGCGCGACGGATGTCAGACACAGTAAATTCCCCACTAATGAAGGGAGTCATTTCTTCAATGATACGTGCTTCTGCTTCTGTGAAGCTTAAGGCATCCACCAGATAAGGTTCGGTTACTTTTTTGTTCATCCCGTTTTCGAGAGTCTTCTCGTAGCGTATTTTGCATTCAAACCAGTTGTGCATGGCCATAGTTGTTGTTCTCTTAGTTTTAAAGTGAATAGATTAGTTTATTTCAAGGGAATTTTGTTGATTCGGTTCTGGTGGCGGCCGCCCTCAAATTCAGTTTTGAAGAATTCTTCCATAATGGCAGCAGCAGTCGTTGTATCAATGAAGCGTCCTGGCATGACCAATACGTTTGCATCGTTGTGTTGGCGGCAAAGATGGGCTATTTCAGGAATCCAGCACAATCCGGCACGGATGCCTTGGTGTTTGTTGAGCGTCATGTTGATGCCTTCTCCGCTTCCACAAATGGCAATGCCCGGATAACATTCTCCGGCTTCGATACCATTGGCCAATGCGTGGCCAAAGTCAGGATAGTCACAACTGTCTGTTGTGTAAGTTCCATAATCTTTATATGGCAAATGATGTTCGTCCAACCATTGTTTTACGAACTGTTTCAGTTCAAATCCGGCATGGTCAGATGCTAATCCTACGATTTTAGTGTTCATGATGTGGTTTTGTTTTTGTTGAATGACACGCAAATTTCGGAATTAAAATTTGTTTGGGCAATAGATGGAAGAAGGAGTTAAAGCAAAATCCTTTTTAAGGAAGATGCTTTAACTCCTTTTTTATAAGTGGTGTCTATGCTCTTAAAGCATGGCTTTTACTTGATTGTAAACGTTTTCAGCCGTGAACCCAAGTTTCTCGTCCAGCACCTTGTATGGAGCAGAGAAACCAAACGATTCCATGCCGAACACTTTGCCGTTGGCGCCCACCAGACCTTCCAGAGTGACGGGAAGTCCGGCCGTCATACCAAATATTTTAGCGTTTTTGGGCAGGATGCTTTCTTGGTATTCCTTGCATTGGCTGCGGAAAAGCCCTTCCGAGGGAACAGATACGACGCGCACTTTGATGCCGTCTTTGCGGAGCAGTTCGGTTCCAGCAAGCAGAGTGGAAACTTCTGAACCGGAGGCAACCAGGATGACATCCGGATTTTCGTCAGAACCTGCCACGATGTAAGCACCTTTGGCTACTTGGCAATAATCATTGCCTTCC
>ERZ779889.1812-NODE-1812-length-19607-cov-5.194507_pt1 | contig 19607 bp, 20 predicted proteins | sample MGYA00511030_ERZ779889 | MGnify/ENA primary metagenome ERZ779889 (study PRJEB29588, sample SAMEA2160616) | human gut metagenome | biome: human gut; feature: human-associated habitat; material: faeces | place: Denmark | collected 2008/2010 ...
CCTACCCCGCAATAGACGGCGTTTCGGGAGCTACTCCATTAGCGATACTCAGAGACGGCGGAAGCGTCCCCTTGACAACTCTGTTCTTGGGAACTCATTCCGGAACCATTGGTGAGACGAGCGTTTTGGCTATACTTATAGGCGCGGCTTATCTTATCATAAAAAGGGTAATCAATCCCCGAATTCCATTATGCGTTATAGGCTCGGCGGCGGTGTTTGTGGTGCTGTTCGGACTTGGCAAGGGCGCAGCGGTGGACGTTAATTACGTTGCGACCCACCTTATGGGCGGCGGACTGCTCGCCGGTGCTGTGTTTATGGCTACCGACTATGTGACAGCCCCCGTAACCAAGTGGGGACAGGTTATATATGCTGTTTTGATAGGCTTCCTGACGGCGTTCATCCGCACTTGCGGCGGCTCTACCGAGGGTATGAGCTACGCTATCATCATCTCAAACCTTCTGACGCCACTTATAGAGAAGTGGACGGCTCCCAAGCCGTTCGGACTTGAGCATAAGGAGGCTTCAAAATGAGCAGGATAGTTAAGGATACTTTAAGACTTGTCGCGATAACCCTCATCGCCGGGGTACTGCTTTCGGTGGTTTATTCAGTCACCAAGGACACCATAGCGGCGGCGAAGGAAGAAGAGCGTCAGGCATCATATAGGGAGGTCTTTCCGCAGGCGGCAAGCTTTGAAGCTGTCGAGGGCAAATGCCCGGCAGAGCTGTCCGGCGGCAACGTCACGCTGAACGCGGCGCTTTATGCCAAGGACGAAAACGGCGCGGATATCGGCTGTGTGCTGTCTTTAACATCTCATGAGGGATATGCTGGGGATATAGTTTTGTCGCTGGGAATATCCAAAACCGGCGAGATTACCGGCGTTAAGGTGACTCAGATGTCCGAAACCTCCGGCTTGGGCGCTAACTGTCAGAACGAGGACTGGATAAGCCAGTTCAAGGGTATCAATTCAGGCTCGGTAAAGTTCACAAAGACCGGTAAGACTGCTCCGGATGAGATAGATGCTATATCCGGCGCGACCTTTACCACAAAGGCTGTCACCAATGCGGTGAACACCGGAATCGGGTATGCATCCGAAAAATTGGGAATAATTGCAATTGAAACGGAGGCGGAGTAATATGAAAACAGCTTTGGAAAGACTGTATAACGGCATCATCAAGGAAAACCCGACCTTTGTTCTTATGCTGGGAATGTGCCCCACCCTTGCGGTAACGACCGGCGCTATAAACGGCCTTGGAATGGGTCTTTCGACCTGCGCGGTTCTGATGATGTCCAATCTGATGATATCGCTTTTGCGAAAATTCATCCCAGATAGGGTGAGAATGCCGGCGTATATCGTGGTTGTGGCTTCGTTTGTAACTATAGTTGAATTGCTGATGCAGGCCTATGTAAGAAGCCTTTATGCTTCACTGGGACTGTATATTCCGCTGATAGTCGTAAACTGCATAATTTTGGGCAGAGCGGAGAGCTACGCTTCAAAGAATCCGCCGCTTGCATCCTTCTTCGACGGCTTGGGAATGGGTTTGGGCTTCACCCTTGCGCTGACGATTATCGGCGCAGTGCGCGAGCTTTTGGGCGCAGGAACCTTCTTCGGAATCAGAATAATGCCGCAGAGCTTCCAGCCGATATCCATTATGATACTTGCCCCTGGTGCGTTCTTTGTCCTGGCGATTCTCACAGCACTTCAGAACAAGTTCAAGGCACCCAGCGCAACCAATAAGAAAGGCTTTGAGTGTGATGGCAAATGCGCCGGATGCATGGACAAATCCTGCTCGCTGGGTAAAGTTGAAAGGAGCGAAAACGAATGAACGCTTTAACAACTCTTTTCTTGGGAATAATATCCGCGGCGCTTGTAAACAATGTCGTTTTAAGCCGATTCTTGGGACTGTGCCCGTTTTTGGGCGTCTCCAAAAAGACCTCCACGGCAGTCGGAATGGGTTCGGCGGTCATAGCGGTTATAACCCTTTCATCTGCTATAACATACGTTATCAACAAGCTGATTCTGGAAAAATTTGACCTTGTTTACCTGCGCACGATAGTTTTCATATTGATAATTGCCGCGCTGGTTCAGGCTGTTGAAATCATCCTTAAAAAGAAGATACCCTCGCTTTATAACGCCTTGGGTGTGTATCTGCCGCTTATAACCACCAACTGCGCGGTTTTAGGCGTTGCCATAGATTCCGCTCAGAAGGGCTACGGCTTTGCCGAGACTATGATATACTCTGTCGGAACGGCTGTCGGATTCCTTATTGCAATCGTTATAATGTCCGGCATCCGTGAAAGAATCGAAGACAACAACATCCCCGAAGCCTTTAAGGGTATGCCGATAGTTCTGGTAACCGCCGGACTTATGGCTATGGCGTTTGTAGGCTTCTCGGGAACACTTTAAGGAGGCGGCAAAGATGTTAACAGGAATACTTATTGCCGCCGCGGTAATAATTGTTATAAGCATTATTATCGGCGTAGGACTGGGAATTCTGTCCGATAAGTTCAAGGTCGAAGCCGACCCGAGGGAAGCCGCTGTCCGCGAATGTCTGGCGGGAAGCAACTGCGGCGGCTGCGGATATGCCGGCTGCGACGCTTATGCAAAGGCGATAGTGGCTGACGGCGCCGATCCATCACTCTGCCCATCCTCGGACAGAGTTAAAATCGGTGAGATAATGGGCGTATCGCTCGAGCCGGGAGTAAGGATGACTGCATTTGTAAAATGCTCCGGCACCTGCGCCAAGACCAACGCCGACTACAGCTATTTCGATGAGCACGACTGCCGCATAGCCTACCTTGCACCCAAGCACGGCGCAAAGAAGTGCGCATATGGCTGCTGCGGCTTCGGCACTTGTGCGAGCGTCTGTCAGTTCGACGCTATAAGAATAGTTGACGGCTTGGCTGTTGTTGACCGCGAAAAGTGCCAGGCGTGCGGAAAGTGCGTTTCGGTTTGCCCGAATCACCTTATCGAGATCATACCTTACGACGCGCAGTACGTTGTCCGTTGCTCCTCCCACGCAAAGGGCAAGGATGTTAAGTCTGCCTGCTCCGAAGGCTGCTTGGGCTGCGGAATGTGCGCAAGGATCTGCGAAACAGGCGCTATAACCGTAAACGGCAACCTTGCGGCGATTGATCAGTCGAAGTGCATAGGCTGCGGCAAGTGCGCAGAGAAGTGCCCGGCTAAGATTATCGTTAAGCGTGATAAGGCGGTAGTAATAGGGCAGTAGCCTATAGATAAAAAATAATATGGGGGTCGGTGAGCATGAAAAGGCTTCTCCCGGCGCTTTGGGCGGTTCTTATCTCGCTGAGCATACTCAGCGGATGTGAAAAAGAACCCACCGAGCGCTTTCAGACAAGCTATACTGACGTTTTTGACACGGTATGCACCTTTACCGCATACTGCGATTCCGAAGAACAGTTTAAAAGCGTCAGTGAGAGCCTGCATGAGGAGCTTTTGCGGCTTCACCGGCTCTTTGATATTTATTACGGCCCGTCCGAGGGCGGGATTATGGCTTTGAACAGGGACGGCTATCTTGAAAACCCTGACGAGGATATAACAGCTCTTTTAGAGCTTGGCAAGGAGTATTATGGGCTTTCCGGCGGGAAGCTCAACATTGCCATGGGCGCTGTTCTTTCGCTCTGGCATGATTCCCGTGAGGATGGCGTGCTCCCCGATAAGGACAGGCTTGCGCAGGCATCCATGCACATGGATATATCCAAGCTTGTCATAGAGGACGGCAAAATCACCCTTTCCGACCCTGAAATGCGCATAGACGTCGGCGCGATAGCTAAGGGCTATTCCGCACAGAAGGCGGCTGAGCTTATTTGTGATTTGGGAGTCAAAGACTTTGCCCTTGACTTGGGCGGAAACATAAAGACATCAGGCAAAAAGCCGGATGGCGATTGGAATATAGGAATCCGCGACCCTGATGGCGGGATTCTTACAGGCGTTAAGGCGAGCGACCTGTCTGTTGTGACAAGTGGGGATTACGAGCGGTTTTTCGAGCTTGACGGCGTGCGGTATTCGCACATAATCAGCCCGGACACGCTTTATCCCGCCGATATGTATCGCTCGGTGACGGTGATATGCGAAAACTCCGCCGACGGCGACGCTCTTTCGACCTCGCTGTTCTGCATGGATTTTGAATCGGGTAAGGCACTTTGTGAAAAGCTGGAGATAAAGGCTATTTGGATAATGCCGGACGGCAGCACAAAGTCTGTCGGGGATATAGAGATATGAGGACTGTGAACACAAAAAAGCTCTCAAAGCCGCTTGCCGACTGCATTCTCATAGCGGTGCTGATTGCTCTGGCGATGGTATCATATCTGATATTGAGCGCGGGGAAATCCGAGGGTAAAACAGTAATTATCCGCGAAAATGGCGAGGTGTTCGGCGAGTATCCCATAGATGAAATCGCGGAAATAGATGTTGACGGTATACTGACCGTTGTTATAAAGGACGGCGGGGTATACGTCAAAAACGCCGTCTGCCCGGATAAGCTCTGCGAGCGCAAAGGGGAGATATCCCATGCCGGCGAAGCGATAGTATGTCTGCCGGGCGGTGTGAGCGTTGAGATTTCCGGCGAGGAGTTTGATTTTGTTTTGTAAACGGTGGTGTAAGAAGTGGACAGGGCTAAGGGTGCGGATAGGATAAACAAAGCCGTCAAGCAGGTGGCATATGTCGGCGTTCTGGCGGCGCTTGCCTTCGGACTCAGCTGGCTGGAAATGCTTCTGCCGTCTATCGGCATCCCCGGGGCAAAGCTGGGAGTTGCTAATTTGGCAGTTCTGGCTGCGCTCTACCTCTGCTCGCCAGCCGAAGCCGCGCTTGTTTCCTTGGTACGCATAATCCTTTCATGGCTGTTATTCGGAAGCTTTACCGGGCTTATATACAGCCTCTGCGGGGGAGCTTTGAGCCTTGCCGTTATGATAATCCTGAAAAAGTCAAACCGCTTTTCGCCTGTAGGAGTCAGCGCGGCGGGCGGAGTTTTTCACAATATCGGGCAGCTTTTGGCGGCATATATCATGATGGGCAGGGGAGTTTTGGGATATCTTCCGGCTCTTTTGCTGTTCGGAGCGATCTTTGGGACGGTTACCGGAATCGTCGCGAAATTGATTATAGAAAGATTGGACAAGGTAAAGTAATATTATGGATATATTTTCAAGAACCGAGCTTCTTATCGGTGCTGATGGGATGGAGAGGCTGAAAAACGCCAGGGTGGCGGTTTTCGGAATCGGCGGAGTGGGCGGATATGTCTGCGAAATGCTTGTACGGAGCGGTATTTACAACATTTCTTTGTTTGACAGCGATACCGTAAGCACAACCAACCGTAACCGCCAGATAATCGCACTTGAAAGCACCACCGGCAAGCCCAAGGTCGAGGTCATGCGGGATAGGATTTTAGATATCAACCCGGATGCCAAGGTTACAATCAACAACGTCTTCTACACCCCCGAAAATGCGGACGATTATCCGATTTCTGAGTATGATTACATCGCCGATTGCGTTGACACGGTGTCGTCAAAAATTGAGCTGATAGTCCGCGCGAAGCAGGCTGGGGTAAAAATTATCAGCGCGATGGGCGCAGGAAACAAGCTCGACCCGACGCGCTTCGAGGTTGCGGATATCTATAAAACCTCTGTCTGCCCCTTGGCGCGAACCATGCGCTATGAGCTTCGCAAAAGGGGGATAAAATCGCTTAAAACAGTCTATTCCAAGGAAGAACCGCGGAAGCCGCTGGGGAATATAGATGATGAGAGCTTCGGGCGGCATATTCCGGCTTCGGTGGCGTTCGCCCCTGCGGCAATGGGAATTGTTATGGCGAGTGAGATTATCAGGGAGCTATCAAATATTGATTAAAGGAGAGACACAAATGCTTCATATAGTAGACGTTGACGGAGACAACTGGCTTTGTGACCTCAATGTTGCCGGCGAACAGATGGATTATGTGCTTGATGCTTACGGCATACTGGCAAGGGCGTATGCATACCGTGACGAGGGCAGCCGCGCATTCTTTATTTATGATGATGATACGCCGGTCGGCATGGGCTTGTATTGCGACTACCCTGACCTTAATGCCTATGAGCTGAATCAGTTTTTCATAGACGAGCGGTATCAGGGCAGGGGCTATGGCAGAGCAGCGCTGGAATTGGTTCTTGACGAAATGCGGCAGGTCGGCAAGTATCATAAAGTGGTTCTTTGGTATATTGATGGGGATAATGCTGCCAGAAATCTGTATGGGCAGGCGGGATTCACTGTGTTCTGCCATATCAAGGATGAAATCGGTATGGAAATGAATCTGTAATTTGGGACATTATGTACATAATTACGGGTATAAGTTAAAAGATCTTATAATTATTGTGCAAAATCTATTGCATTTTATTAATTCAGTGATATAATTAATGGCAATGGAGGTGCATATATTGTGAAGAAAATAATTTGTATTCTTTTGGCTATGGTGATGTTCCTCAGTTTGTTCGGATGCTCCGGAAAAACCGCTTCGGATGGGGAAGCTGCCGATGAATCCTCTCCAAAAATTGAAGCGCCCGAGTCGCCGGATAAATCAGGGCTTGAAGCCGCTGTTTCCGAGGCTGAGGGAATGGACGCTTCGGAATATCTCAATGGTGATTATCTTAAGGCTTCGATAGAATCCGCAAAGGCGGTTTTGGAAAATGAAAATGCAGATGAGAAGGAGGTCTTGGCAGCTATGGAAATGGTTAATTCGGTTGTCGGCAATTTAAGGGATGGCACTGAGTTCCCCGACCCTGCCGATTTAAAGTCGGTTTCGGACATTCCCGACCCATTTACATATCTTGACGGAAGTTTTGTGGATTCGCCTGCAGAGTGGGCTGGACGTGCGGCTGAGCTCAGCGCAATGTATCAGCACTATATGTATGGCGTGTGGAGGGATGGCTCGGACGAGGAGCTTTCTTACGAATATTCAAACGGCTCCCTCACTCTTAAAATTAAGAGGATATCGACCGGTACGGAAACAAGCTTTAAGGCGACTGTAATGCTCCCGGACGAGTCTATAGAGGCCCCCGAGGGCGGATATCCTGTTATAGTCGGAATGCATCAGGGAATCAGCGAGGAGACGGCGAATAAATGCGGCTATGCAACCATCACCCTTGATTTCTTCGGATACCCCGTTGCATCTGATGATACCAAGCATATCGGCGCGTTTTATGAGCTTTACCCTTACGGAAGCGAGCCCAGCGAGCAGACCGGCGTTCTTATGGCATGGGGCTGGGGATGCTCCAAGATAATTGACGCTTTGGAGGCGGGTCTTGGAGAGGAGCTTAACATCAGTCCTGTAAACACCATAGTTACTGGAGTTTCCCGCTGGGGAAAGGCTGCCGCGGTGTGCGGAGCGTATGAGAAGCGCTTTAAGATGGTTGCTCCTTCCTGCTCCGGCGCGGGCGGATTGGCGCTTTACCGCTATAAATCCGAGGGCAAGACCTATGATTTTTCGTCCAAGGGCGCTCCTGCAGATTATACTTATGGTCAGAACGAGCCGATAGGAAGCCTTCAGTCATCTGCCGAGCGCGGATGGTTCAACGATATGTTCCTGAAGTTCAAGGATCCCGAAAAGCTCCCTATGGATCAGCATATGCTTGCGGGGCTGGTGGCAGACGATTCAAGGTATATGTTTATAATCGGCTCCTGCATATACGAGGACTGGGTTAACGCCCCGGCAATGTGGTATTGCTACCTCGGCGCTAAGGAGATATTCAAGGCTTTGAGCATTGAGGATCACATAGCAATAAATATCCACAAGGAGGGTCACGCAGTCATCCCGGAGGATATTGAGTATATGACCGACTATTTTGATTATCACGTTTACGGCAAAGAGCCGGATCACGAGCTTGAAGACCTTACCACCTCGGTATTCGCTCTTGAAGAAAATGCCGACAAGGCTATGGATGGCTTCACCAGCTGGTGGATGGCACCATAAATAAGCTTAACTTAATTGCATAAAGATTGCAAAAGCCCCCGCCGCTGTGAATAAAAAACACAGCGGCGGGGGACTTTTAAAGATGGAGAACCCTCGGCAGATAACTTTATTTCAAAGTATACCGTTTCGGGATATATCCATTATACCATATTGGTATAATTATGTCAATAGATAAAATGTTATTTTTCGTTTAAATTGCTAAAACGTATAAATATGCAAATAATCGGCAGTGAAACGATGACTATTTGCGTGGTTTTGTACAATTATAATGAGAAAAGCATCAAAATTGACGAGGTATTATGAGATTAAAGGAACTGCGAAAAAAGAAACATCTTTCACAGCTTAAAATGGCTATGGACCTGCATATGAACCAGAACAGCATCAGCCGTTACGAAAACATGGAGCGCCAAGCGGATTATGCAACCCTTATTAAAATAGCAGATTATTTTGACGTTTCAATTGACTACCTTCTTGAAAGGACGGACAATCCTAAAACAAATAGATAAATCGCTTATTGCGCTTCCAAAAGCTCAATGTGATTGAAGACGTTCAGCTTTTTGTGAGCGGAATAAAGGTCGTTCTGCATCCTTGCGGGGTAAATTATTCTTTTCCCGAACCGCGAGCGCAGGGAATCCGAAACATCGGCAAGCTTTTCCTGCTTTTCAAGCTTTTCCGGGTTGCAGAACATTGAATATTGCCTGCCATCCTGCGAGGATATCAGGTTTATGCCGCGTATGCCCACGGCTCTTATAGGAAGATGCCAGTCGAACCGCTCCGAAAACAGCCGGAATCCTGCCTGAGCAAGCGCCAATGGGGAACGCAGGGGATAATCCAGCCGCATCTGATATTCGCGGTAGGCTAAATCGTTGGTCTTGACCGATATGCACACCCCACAGGCGCAGAGCCCGTCCCGGCGCATCCTTTCTGTCACCTGATCCGCCAGCGAGAGCATCACCTGCCACACCTGAGAGTTGTCGGTAAGGTCAAAGCGCAGGGTGGTGGAGTTGCCCACCGACTTTATCTCGCGGGAGTAGCTTAGCTCGTGGACGTCGGAATCGTCAAAGCCGTTTACAGCTCTCCATATACATATTCCCGCCTTTCCTAAGCGGCGCGCAAGAGTTCCGGGGTCGGCTTTTGAAAGCTCGCCGAGAGTGAATATCCCGCATTTTGCAAGCGCCTTCTGGGTCGCAGGACCTATGCCTATCATCTCGCCGACGGCGAGGTCTTTTATTTTGTCCATGTAGCCTTCCTTTGTAAGGACGGTTATGGCGTCCGGCTTTTTCATATCCGAGCCTAACTTTGCAAGCACCTTTGTAAAGCTTACGCCGACCGAGATGGTAAGCCCGGTTTCCCGCTTGACGGTCTCCTTTATGTCAAACGCGATTTTTTCGTTTGAGCCGAACAGATAGTGCGAGCCGGTTATATCCAGCCAGCATTCGTCCAGGCTGAACGGCTCTACAAGGTCGGTATACCGCGAATAGATTTCGCGGATCTGTTTTGAAACTGCGGCGTATTTTTCCATGTGCGGGCTGACGATTACAAGGTTCGGGCATTTTGTTTTTGCTTCGTATATGGTTTCTGCGGTTTTTATGCCATAGGATTTTGCAAGATAGTTTTTTGCGAGCACTATTCCCGCCCTGTCCTCAACGCTTCCGCAGACAGCTATCGGCTTGTCGGCAAGGGATGGGTCGTCACGTATTTCCACTGAGGCGTAGAAGTTGTTCAGGTCGCAGTGAAGAATGTCTTTCATATTCAGTTACCTCCCCATGAGAAGAACTTATGTTCTGAACGTTTGTTCTATTATAGCACATATGTTCGGGAATGTCAAGGGATAAGAGGGTGATTTTTTGGACGGAAGAAAATAGGTGAGGTTTTGTTTTGGGATTGATGGGATTATTGTTCGGGAATCGGGGTGAGGCTATATATCTGAGGGCTGTTAGTGCCGCGAGAACGTGCAGTCATGGACGCGCTCGTCGCGCGTCCATAGGGAAACCCCTTACGGTGGTTTCCCCGCGCAAAAACAGTCCACCGGACTGTTTTTGCTCCCCTTCCTGCGTTTCGCTTGCGCTGGGAATTTCGTGCTTTGCGGAGCGCGACAAGGGGCTCTGCCCCTCGACCCCGCAAGGACTGTCGCCCTTGACCCGTTAACGCTTCGCGGAGTGACTTAAAATCCGTCGGCGCACGTTTCGCGAAGTGAAACGCTTGACACCTCCACTTTTCTCTTTTCTTTCTTATCTCTTAGCTGCGACGCCAGCCGCTTTTGTTTTGTCTTTTTCAATAAACCGCGGCAGGATTGTTTTTCTAAGTTTATGCATTTGTTCTTGCCGATTCCTATTGATTTTTTCGCATCAGGAGTATATAATTAATAAGATAATAACAGTCTTTTTGAAAGAAAAGGGGAAGTTAATTTGATAAGAAATGATTTAAGAAACGTTGCGATAATCGCCCATGTTGACCACGGAAAGACCACTCTTGTCGATGGTATGCTCCGTCAGAGCGGCACATTCAGAGCCAATCAGACCGTCAGCGAAAGGGTCATGGACTCCAACGATATCGAGCGTGAAAGAGGTATTACTATCCTCGCAAAGAACACCTCGGTTATGTATAACGACATCAAGATAAATATTATAGACACCCCCGGTCATGCTGATTTCGGCGGTGAGGTTGAAAGAATTTTGAAGATGGTTGACGGTGTTATCCTGCTTGTCGACGCTGCAGAAGGTCCTATGCCGCAGACAAGATTCGTTTTGCAGCACGCCTTGGAGCTTGGTCACAGGGTAATAATAGTTATAAACAAAATAGACCGCCCAGACGCAAGAATCGATGAGGTCATAGACGAATGCTACGAGCTTCTGATGGATTTGAACGCCTCGGACGAGCAGCTCGATTCGCCCATCCTCTTCTGCTCGGGAAGAGACGGCACGGCTTCTTTGGACCAGAACGTCCCCGGAACCGACCTTAAGCCATTGTTCGACAAGATAATTGAGTACATCCCCGAACCTCACGGCGAACCGGAGGAACCCTTGCAGCTGCTGGTATCCTCAATCGACTATAACGAATATGTCGGAAGAATCGCCATCGGCAAGATCGAGCGCGGATCGATAAAGGTAAATCAGGAGGTCATGATAGGCGACTATCACGGCACAAAGAAGGAATACCGCGGCAAGGTAGTCACCCTTTATCAGATAGCGGGGCTTGAAAGAGTTCCGGCGGAGACTGCAACTGTCGGCGATATCGTCTGCATAAGCGGTATTGAGAATATCACCATCGGCGACACCATCTGCGACATCACCAAGTATGAGCCGCTGCCGTTTGTCAAGATAAGCGAGCCTACCGTTGAAATGACCTTCTCGGTAAACGATTCGCCGTTTGCCGGCAGAGAGGGCAAGTTTGTAACCTCCCGCCATATAAGAGAAAGGCTTTTCAAGGAGCTTTTGAAGGATGTTTCACTGCGTGTAACCGAAACCGATTCGACAGATTCCTTCAAGGTCGCCGGAAGAGGAGAAATGCACCTTTCCATCCTCATCGAAAATATGCGCAGAGAGGGCTATGAGCTCGGTGTTTCCACCCCCAGAGTGCTTTACAGAGAGATAGACGGCAAGCTCTGCGAGCCTATTGAAGAGCTTGTTGTGGATGTTCCGGAGACAAGCTTGGGCGCTGTTATGGAAAAGATGGGCACACGTAAGGGCGAAATGGTTTCAATGACTCCGCTTGGCTCGCGCATGAGGGTAGTTTTCCATGTCCCCGCAAGAGGACTTTTCGGATATCGAAACGAATTTCTGACCGATACCAAGGGCGAAGGAATAATGAGCTCGGTATTCTATGAATATCAGCAGTATAAGGGCGATATCCCGCGGCGTTCAAACGGCTCTTTAGTAGCCTTTGAATCGGGCGAGGCTGTTACCTACGGTCTTTACAACGCCCAGGAAAGAGGAGCGCTGTTCATCGGGGCAGGTGTTCAGGTTTACGAGGGCATGATAGTGGGCGTATCCCCAAAGCCGGGCGATTTGGTTGTTAATGTGTGCAAGAAAAAGCATCTTACCAACACCCGTGCCAGCGGCTCGGACGATGCTTTAAGGCTTATCCCGCCGAGAGTGCTGAGCCTTGAGGACAGCTTGGAGTTTATCGCGGATGACGAGCTGGTAGAGGTAACTCCCAAGAGCATAAGGCTTCGCAAGAAGACGCTTTCTAATGTTCAGAGGGCTAAGGACAGGGCGAAGATGTAATATTTATTATTAAGTATAATACTAATTTTCGTCTAAAGTGAAACCAAAAAACAGGCACAAAACCGCTATATGATGAGATTTTGCGCCTGTTTTTATGACCATGCATGGTCTGAACACTTTTAGACGAAAATTAGTATAAAACTCCCTTTGCAGACGATTATATCTGCAAAGGGAGTTATTTTTATCGTTTGTGTTACGTTTTTCCTGCAAAATAAAAAACAGCCGACAACATTTCGCTGTCAGCTGTTTTTCGTTGCTTAATTATTCAGCAGCAGGAGCTTCGCCTTCAACATAGTTAGCGCCATAGTATGCAATGCCGGTTGCAATTTCCTGCATAACATCCATAGTGGAGTCATAGACATACTCTTCAACAGTGCCGTTGGTGAAGGTGAAGGTGATAATGCTGGAAGTCTTGTCGCCACCATTGTCAGACAGAGCGTAGGTACCTTCGTAAACCAAATCAGTGTTGATGGTGTTGGTCTTCTTTACGGTGCCGCTCTCAGCCTTCTCGTCATAAGCTCCCAGTTCGATGACGGAAGTCTCGGTGCCGTCCTTATAAGTTCCGACAGGGCAAACAAGCTTGCCGCAGGCAGTGAACAAGCACAGAACCATAACGAGTGCCAGTGCTACAGAAATTAATCTTTTCATTTCAATTAATCCCCCGATAAATTTAATTTAGTCGATTATGTCAATCGCAACTTTATTATAATCCTTATAAAGGTAGTTGTCAACAAATTCTATTGCATTTTCATATAACATTGTGACAAATGTACATTTTCATTTTCTATTTTGGTGAAAATTCCATAAAAAATAATATGACTATTTTTCTTATGAGTTTCAGAAATTTGTATCGAGCTTTGCGGTGCGCTTTTTTGACAGCTATTGCGCATGATGGCTTGTATAATAGTCCTCGAAAGCCGGCGCCATGTCAGCAGAGCACTTAATAGCTATAATTCCAAATCCTCCTCCGCTTCATGCGGAGGCTTGGAGCCGGTGAGGGATTCTATAAAATGACGGATGATGTTTTTACGTGTGACAATTCCGATAAAGCAATCCTTGTCATCGATTACAGGAACAAAATTCTGGTTCAGGGCAAGTTTAAAAAGCTCATCCATTGTCGCGGTGATGCGCGCCGCAGGGGTTACTTTTTGAGGGAGGATATCCCGCAGCTTTAAATCTTCGGCGTCGTAAATGGAAACGCCGTCGGTATCTTCGATGCTTTCATCAAGCATATACCACAAAAAATCGCCCTCAGTGACAGTATTGACGTATTTTCCCTGTCTTGAAATAACCGGGATTGCGGTATAGCCGTGGTGCTTCATTTTTTCCAGTGCCTGACGAATGGTGAAATCATCGTAAATATAGGCGACATCCTTTTTAAGAGTCAGGAAAAAAGCGATATTCATAGTGTCATCTCCTGTTTGCTTATAATTATAGCTTTTATCTGGCTTATGAATCGAATGGGAAGGATGGCTCTACCCCATCCACCCATACATACTTTTCAAAATATTCTTCAAGGCAAAGCCCGCTGTCCATAATATCCTGGGCGTATTTTACCCCGACATATCTATAATGCCAAGGCTCGTAGATGTAGCCGGTAATGTCTTCCTTGCCTTTAAGGTATCGGAGGATGAAGCCATGCTCCGGCGCGTGAATCTGAAGCCACGCAAACTCATCGGTGTCCTCAAAGCCGGTGTAGGTATCCCAGTCGTTTTCGGTGATGATATCAGCGGCAAGACCGGCGTTATGCTCGCTTCCTCCGGGAGGGGCTATGTTGATGGATGTGTCGTAATACGCCTCCTCATAGCTCATGCCGTAGTCCTCCATACGGGATTTTACGTTTCTTTCAAACAGCTTCTTCTGATAGTTCACCGTGCGATACGCCGAAAGGACCTTAAGGTTAATGCCGTCCTCCTTGGCGGCGGCTATCATTTCGCGCATATGTTTGGCAGCTGTTTTTTCCATCTCATAGCTGCCCTGAACGTAATCGGTCTGGATCTCGTAATCCTCGGGCAGAAGGTAGGTTTTATTTACGACGTAGAAGAAGTCGTCCTCATCCTGATAGATATAGTCTTTGTCTATAGGTTCTTCACCGCTTTCTTCCGGCTGAGGTTCGGATTCGACCTCATTTGTTGTCTGAGCTTCCGTTTGCTCAGGGACTTTAATCGTTGTCACTGTCTCGGTCAGAGCCTCGGTTTCGAGCGCTGATTGGGTCGCAGCTTCGGTTGTGTCTTCTGCAGTAGTAACGACCGGGGCAGTATCCTCATTCGTGCTTACAGCAGCTTCGGTCTGGGCGGGAGTGGTGCAGTCGTGCTCGACGCAGGTGGGCTGGGTCACATCCCCGTTCTGAGTTGCCAAAGGCTCGGTCGGTGTGCTTATGTCAGCCGGATTATTTTGTTCAGCGCAGCCGGCACAGCTAAGAACCGTTACAGCGGCGGCGCAGATAAGTAAAATTCTTTTCATGTCTGACCTCTTTTATTTATATTTTTGTCATGATTATTTTAGCACAATCAAGCCGATTTGTCTACACCCCATATATTACAATCTGCTTACATATTTATTACAAAGGAAAGGATGAGTTTTGTGAAGAACACGGATATGAAAAAGAGCATAACCGAATTCCTTGCCGGCGGGCTTTTTGCCTTTTCGATGTTTGCCGTTGCAAGCTTTGCGGTCTATTTTGCTCAGACTGAGGGGCTTTTTGATTTTGTCAAGAGCCTTGCCTATGCCTCGGCTGACATTTCCTCCTACCATTCTTCTAAGGAGAACGTTTCTGCACCGGAAGAAGCTGGGGACGGCTCGAAGCCTGAGCCCGGGACAGAGCAGGAGGACCGCGGGGGATATCAGGGAAACGACCTTCTTGTTTCGGATATGCTGCAAAAGCTTGCAGGAGACTCCGGATGGCCTTTAGACCAAGCTCCTAAGGAAACTGAGGAGCCTGAGGATAAGTCGGAAGCTCCATCCGGTGAGCTGAAATATCCAGACAAGCTTGGAGAAAGCGGCGGCAGGATAATCCGGCGGACCTACTCCTACAATCCATCCACCACCTGTATCAATCTTCCGGGCGGGGGAATGCTGAGAAACAGCGCGGACATAGACATGGATTACATAACCGAGCAGGTCGCGAAGGAACCTGAGCTTGATATTAAGCTTGACGGCAGTCCGCAGGTGCTGATCATGCACACCCACACCACCGAGTGCTACGAGCCGGAGGCACGGGACAGGTTTGACGCCGATTTCGGCTCTCGGACGACCGAGCTTGATAAAAGTGTTGTTGCGGTCGGCGATGAGATATTTGCCGCCCTTGAAGCCGCCGGAATAGGGGTCATCCACGATACAACCGTTCACGATTATCCGCGCTACACCGGAGCATACGACCGAAGCTCGGAGACTGTCGAGCGGATCCTTCGGGAGAATCCATCCATAAAAATAGTGTTGGATATCCACCGCGACGCCATTGAAGCGGACGGCGAGCGCTACGCCCCGATATGCACAGTAGACGGCGAGACTGCCGCTCAGATAATGATAATCTGCGGGTGCACAAACGTCCCGCAGTACAGGTATAATCTGCGGTTCGGCGCGAAGCTGCAATCAAAGCTGGAAAGCGACTATCCCGGATTTACAAGACCGCTTTTGGTGGCGGAACGCAACTATAATCAGGAGCTTACAAAGGGCTCGATACTCATCGAGATGGGTTCAAGCTCAAATTCGCTGGACGAAGCCCTTTACAGCGGCAGGCTTTTGGGCATGAGCCTTGCAGAAATGCTTACCGAGCTTGCCGGGGAATAGGAATCCTGATTAAAAATTCGATAATAGGGACATTTTTTCCGACTTTTTTTAGCTTTCCTCTTGTCTGACGGTGAATTTTGTGCTACAATAGCATTTAACATCATACTTTAAAATGGTAAAGGTTTCGGGTCTGCGCAAAATCGCCGATGGTGTGAGAAAAAAGTCTGTGCGCGGGTCTGATACACGAAAGGAAGGTCAAATATGAAGGCTGTAATATCAGTTATAGGAAAGGACGCCGTTGGAATACTTGCAAAGGTTTCCTCAATGTGCGCGCAGTACAACGCTAACGTTACCGAGGTAACTCAGTCGGTTTTGCAGGATGTTTTTGCAATGGTCATGCTGGTGGATATCACCAAGCTGAGCATCCCCCTGAGCGAGCTTTCGGACAGAATGAGCGCTATGGGCAAGGAAATGGGTCTTTCCATCTACGTAATGCATGAGGATATTTTTAACACTATGCATCATATTTAATCAAGTTTTAATGGCTTGAACTATGTTTAATCAAAGAATAACACCTTGCATCATATTTAAACAAGGGTTAAGCCTTACACTGTGTTTAATCGAAGAATAACACCTTGCACTATATTTATTTAAACGAGATTAAACACCTTGCATCACATTTAATCACATCGGTAGGACAACAGGAGTGACATTATGATAAATTTAAGCGATATTCTTGAAACTATCCGCATGATTCAGGACGAGTGCCTTGATATCCGCACCATAACAATGGGCATATCACTGCTCGACTGCATCGATTCGGATATAGACAAGGCTTGCGAAAAGGTATACAACAAGATTACAAGCTGTGCCAAGAATTTGGTAAGCGTCGGCAACGAAATCGAAAAGGAATACGGTATTCCGATAATCAACAAGCGCATATCGGTAACGCCTATTGCCATGATATCTGCGGCGTGCCATCAAAGCCCGGTCAAGTTTGCCATCACTATGGATAAGGCGGCGGAGGCGGTCGGAGTGAACCTTATAGGCGGATATTCCGCGCTGGTTCAGAAGGGCTTTTCCGCAGGAGACAGGGAGCTTATCGAATCTATCCCCGAGGCGTTGAAGCTCACATCGAGGGTGTGCTCATCGGTAAACGTCGGCTCGACAAAGGCGGGAATAAACCTTGACGCCTGCAAGCTTATGGGAAGAATAGTCCGTGAGACTGCGGAGGCGACCGTCGACAGTGCCTGCTTTGGTGCGGCTAAATTGGTAGTTTTCTGCAACTCGGTGGACGACAACCCCTTCATGGCCGGTGCTTACCACGGCGTCGGCGAGCCTGACTGCATTATAAACGTCGGCGTTTCCGGACCCGGAGTTGTGCGCGCGGCGCTTGCAAAGAACCCCGGTGCGGACATCAACGAGGTTGCAAACATCATAAAAACAACCGCTTACAAGATAACAAGGGTAGGTCAGCTGGTAGGCGTTACCGCCTCTGAGCGGCTGGGCATTCCGTTTGGAATAGTTGACCTTTCGCTTGCCCCCACCCCTCAGGTCGGCGACAGCGTTGCCCACATACTGGAGGAAATCGGCTTGGAGCAGTGCGGCGCACCCGGAACTACAGCCACCTTGGCGCTTTTAAACGATGCCGTCAAGAAGGGCGGAGTTATGGCGTGCTCATCTGTCGGCGGACTTTCGGGCGCGTTCATACCCGTTTCGGAAGACGCCGGAATGATAGCCGCGGCGAAATCCGGCTCGCTTACGATTGAAAAGCTTGAAGCCATGACCGCTGTCTGCTCGGTGGGACTTGATATGATAGTAGTCCCCGGGGACACCACTGCCGACGCTATCGCTGCGATAATCGCCGACGAAGCCGCCATAGGCATGGTAAACTCCAAGACCACAGCTGTAAGAGTTATTCCGGCGATAGGCAAGGGAATCGGCGAGGAGCTGGACTGGGGCGGTCTTTTCGGCTGCGGTCCGGTTATGAAGGTGAACACTATGTCGCCTTCCAAGTTTATCAACCGCGGAGGACAGATTCCTGCGCCGCTGCATAGTTTGAAGAATTGATTTGGATATATTATTATGAGAAAATCCCGCTTTCCTGCGATGGTGCAGGGGAGCGGGATTTTTGGTATCTTTAAAAAGATAAAAACCGGATAAAAAACAAGCTTACTTTTTTCACGCTTATTGCGTAAAAAGTGAGCTATTTTTCCAATATATCATTGATAACAGCCTGAATATGTGCTATCTGCTTTTTTGTAAGACCCGCAACCACCAGCGGCTGTGAGCTTGAAAGCCCGAGAAGGTAATCGGTGCTCACACTGAAATACCCGGCGATTCTTATCAGCATATCGATTGAGGGCTGAATATTGTCGTTTTCCCAGTTTGAGACGCATTGCTTGGTTACGCCGAGGCTTTTTGCAAGCTCCACCTGCGTTATTCCCTTTGAAAGCCGAAGCTCTTTTAGCCGGGTGCTGAACATAGTCATTTCCATCTCCTGTCTGTATCTTTTTTTGATACTATTATAGCATTATAAAAAGATTTTAACACAGAGTATTGACAAATTTAAAATACTATAGTATACTAATATTTGACCAAAAGGCAAAATTCATGTGATATTTGGGAGGAAGATTTATGAAACGATTTATAAGCGCACTTTTATCATTGGTTATGGCGATAAGCTTGCTGGCTTATTTGCCGATTCAGGTGGAGGCTGCGGAGTATATTAGTGGATTCCCGCTTCCGAGCGGTAAGGTATACAATATTAATTGTCTTGCCGAGTATACGGTACCATATTATGACGGCAGCACTTATCGTTACGAGCATTGGGTATCACTATATCACTGGAAGTGGGGACCTCTTTATGGAACTACTGAGGATCGCTATGCAGTCGCTGATATCGGTGCTGCAAATGGAACAAAAATATTTTCCGTAGCAGAAGGACGTGTATGGAAAACCGGATATGATAGCGAATCTGGCAACTGGGTTATAATTCATCATTCAGACGGTACATATGCATATTATGGTCACATGGCAGCAGCATCAAAATATAAGGCTGGTGATTCGGTAAGCGCCGGAACACAGCTCGGTAATGTCAGCGCGGGTCATTTGCATTTTGAATGGTCAGGACATGACCCTGGATGTGAATATTTAAATAAGGGTTTAGTTAAACTTGCTTCAGCGGCTAAAGAAAAGCCTCATGTACATGGCACTCAGTCAGTTTCATTTGAATTCTATTCAAATAGTTCAGCAGGTACAACCAGCGACACATGGCTATATCCTGCATTCAAAGTTACAGTTCCTAATTATCAAAATTCTAAGATTACTACTGTAGGGTATTATGCATATACAGCAAGCGGCGACGAAATGTTCAGATTTCAGGAAACCTATAAGTCTGGCGTTTTAAAGGATGGAACATCGAATAAGCATACATACTTTGGTGCAAGAACTGATGGAGGAGCAAGCTTGGACGCATCAAGCGATGTTACTGACGTCAGCCGGGTATATTATATTGAGAACTTGAAATTTACATCGGGTCATACCTATAAAGTAAAGGGATTTGTTGTCTTTGACGGCAAACGCTATGAAAGTTCTGAATACACCATGAGCACCACTGGCTCGAAGCAGTGCACATGGGACGGCGGTTCTGTAACCAAGCAACCGACTTGTACTGCAACCGGCGTTAAGACTTACACCT
>ERZ779889.1816-NODE-1816-length-19581-cov-4.421797_pt1 | contig 19581 bp, 15 predicted proteins | sample MGYA00511030_ERZ779889 | MGnify/ENA primary metagenome ERZ779889 (study PRJEB29588, sample SAMEA2160616) | human gut metagenome | biome: human gut; feature: human-associated habitat; material: faeces | place: Denmark | collected 2008/2010 ...
CTTGACTAAATTTTGACAAAATATTTTCGCAAAAGAGGTGTAAAGGAATGTTAAAACCGATGGAATAAAGGCCGTTTCAGCCCGAACCGTCTTATGATATACCCCATATCATAGTCCGAAATCATTCGTTTCGTTTTCCGATAATGCCCATTTCGCGGTGCGATAAAGCCCATTTCAGAGGGTGAAAAGCACCATTTCGCATCCCAATATAGGCCATTTCGCATGCCGAAATGGTGCATATTGCAAAACGATAAAATGCCCTTTAAATATAATTTATTGATATTCAGTGTTTTATGATAACCTCTTATATTCCGCGTATTTGCGCCCGAAGGAGAGTCATTCCGCAAATACGCGCTTATTTTTCGGGGTATATCAGGAAACCGGGATGGAAAAAACAAAAAACGGTTACGATTTGAAAGTTGCCTGTATTGCTTTCATCTCGTCAGCATAAAACACCGTTTGTTCGGTCGAGGAGCCGCATATTCTGATGATATCAATCCCCGTCGATTCTCAACAGCGGACGTTTTTATAGTTTATATGTTGCTCCGCTGCCCCATAAAACAGCGAAACCGCCTGCATCGTGTTTGCGTGCAGGCGGTTTCGCTGTTTCTTTTTTTTACCGCGTGTGGGTTCTATACAATCCCCATCCACATTGTTCGGTCAATCAATGTCATGTCTTTCTTTTGATAGGCCACACGTCCATTCTGTCCCGCGCTCCTTTATCCTGCGCCCCGTGTGTCATCATCTGTCAGCGCATACTGCCTGCGCCATTCCTCCGCTTGCTCAGACCTGTGGTCAGCCGAACACTCCGGTGGAGAGATAACGCTCGCCCGTGTCGGGCAGGAGAGTAACTATCGTCTTGTCGTGCAGCTCCTCGCGACGGGCAAGCTCAGCCGCTGCCCATGCCGCTGCACCCGACGATATGCCTGTGAGCAGACCTTCGCTGCGCGCCAACAGACGTGTGGTTGACATGGCGTCGTCGTTGCTCACGGTCATCACCTCGTCAACAACGCTGCTGTCATACACCGCCGGCACGAATCCCGCACCTATGCCCTGTATGGCGTGCGGTCCTGCCTTGCCGCCGCTCAACACCGGCGATGAAGCCGGTTCCACGGCCACTATGCGTACGGCGGGGTTCTTGCTCTTCAGATAACGGCCCACGCCCGATATTGTGCCGCCCGTTCCCGCGCCGGCCACGAACACATCGACGTGTCCCTCGGTGTCGTCCCATATCTCCGGACCTGTGGTAGCGAAGTGTGCCGCGGGGTTGGCCTTGTTCTCAAACTGTTGCAGAATCAGTGCGCCGTCTATGCTGTCGCGCAGACGCTCCGCCTCTTTTATGGCTCCCGTCATGCCCTCAGCCGCCGGCGTAAGCACCACCTTCGCGCCGTATGCACTCACGAGCTGGCGGCGCTCGATGCTCATCGTCTCCGGCATTGTCAGTATGAGCTGGTAGCCCCTCATGGCAGCCACGAGAGCCAGTCCCACGCCCGTGTTGCCGCTTGTCGGTTCTATTATCGTCGCTCCGGGCTTCAGTCTGCCGTCTGCCTCGGCCTGTTTAATCATCGCCAGGGCTATGCGGTCCTTTGCACTTCCGCCCGGATTGAAATACTCCAGTTTTGCTATTATCGGCCGTGCGAGCCCTTTTTCGGCTGCGAAACGGTTGAGTTCGAGAAGAGGTGTGCCCCCGATCAGGTCGGTAAGGCGTTGTGCTATTTTTTTCATATTACTACGGTTTTTGTAATGCAAGTGCTAAGATACGAAAAAAAATACGATACTCCGGCAGTCTCCTTTGTTTATGTCATTTCTCTGTCTCTGCGGCCGTCAGCTTCGCATTCTCAGCCTCCAGCTTTGCCTGCTCGGCTTTTAGCATATCGTTTCTCGACTTCGACTTTATCACGAGCCATACTCCGCAGAACACAAGTACCATGGCCACGCACTGCGATGTCTTCAGCACCGCCATGCCGGTGAGCAGGCTCACGCTCACGGCTACCATCGGCTGCACGTAGTTGTATGTGCTGACAACCGTCGGGCGCAGCACTTTCTGTGCCACCATGGTGAGCAGATAGGCCACGAATGTACCGAAGAACACCACGTAGCCGGCCTCCAGCCATGCTGCCGTTGGCACGCTGTTCCAGTCGTTGGCAAGCACATGTTGCGACGAGAACGGCAGTATGAGCACCGCCGACCAGAGGAATATCCATTTGTTTATCGTGAACACGCTGTATCTCTTTATCAGTTTGCTGAACAGCGTCAGATACAGGGCGAACGACAGCTGAGCCACTATGCAGAGTATGTCGCCCCATATATTGCCCACCTTGGCGTTGCCCGCCGATGCGCTGGTGAGTATCAGTATCACGGCGCCGCAGCATCCTATGAGCACTCCGCATGCCTTTTTCCATGTCACGGGTTCCTTCAGGATGATGGCGGCAAGTATCAGAGCGAAGATAGGTGTCGATGTGGTTATGATGCTGGCGTTTGACGGCGATGTCATACTCAGGCCTATTGTGAAGCAGCACTGATTGAAGACGAGTGCGAAGAGACCTGCCACAAGCATCAGCAGACAGTCTTTCAGAGGCACGTGCTCCCTCTTTGCGAAGAACGAGGCAGCCCAGAACAGGATGGTGCCTCCGGCTATTCTGAACGACACAAGGTCAAGTCCGTCTATGCCTCCTGCCATCGCGCTTTTGCCGACAGGCGACATAAGTCCCCATATCACACATGCTGTAAGAATACTTAAATGAGCAATCAACGGTTTTTTATTATCCATAATATGTAATTATTGTTAATTTATCGTAAAGGATGTGCAAAGGTAAGAAAAATCGGGTTAAAGGCGTATGCGTGTCGTGGAAATATGTCTGTAAATCAAAATTTAACACTCCGGAACATTGAATGTCATTAAATCCAAGTCGGTCATTAGGATTCAGTCGGTGTTTTTGCTTTATATTGAGCGCGTTTTCGGCAGTTTTTTGCAGGCATGACGGGTCATTTCAATAATGATCGAGCAAAAAGAGGCCAATGTAAAACAATAAGATGGCTGAAAGCATGAATGCACGGAATATATAAAGACACATGCGGTCTAATGACCTGTTTGGGTTCATCCGGCCGTGTGACACCCCCTCTTGTCCGGCAACATGTGCCTTCATGGTTCATCACTTTCCTGTCCCTATCCTCCGTCATGGGCCTCTTGTGGTTCCGGACACCTCAAAAAGTGTTATTTTTCGACACAAAACACGCATCCTGACGATTTATTTCTTATCTTTGTTATGGATAATGTAGCGGAGGCCAACGGCGTTTCCATGCGCCGGGACACACCGTGACATATCCCCGGACAATTTGTTTCAACCATCGCCGGCACAGATGCTCCGGCACCGTCGTGGCATGATGCCGGCCACAAAACACTACGAAGATGAAATACGCCGATTACATTGAACAGATAGAGATTGACTCGCTGTGGAGCGGAAAGCACCACATCGTGTGGAATCTCGACCGCCAGGTGAACATACTCAGCGGCATTAACGGAGTGGGAAAGAGTACCATACTCAACAAAGTGGTGCGCGGGCTTGCCGCGGGAGGCGAGTTCCCCAACCACATGCTCAAGGGCGTGAAAATAAAGGTGGTACCCGAGGATGCCAGATGGATACGCTACGACATCATCAGGTCGGTGGACCGGCCGCTGCTCAACGTCGAGGCACTGAGCAAGCTCAATGCGAGCATCACGTCGCTCACCACCGAACTCGACGTGCAGCTCTACCAGTTGCAGCGCAAGTATCTTGACTATCAGGTGAACATAGGCAACCGCATGATTGCCGTTCTGCAGAGCGGCGATCCCGACGCGGCCGAGAAGGCGCGCGAGATTTCGGCTCCCAAGCAACGCTTCCAGGACCTTGTTGACGATCTGTTTGCCAGCACCGGCAAGAAGATAAAGCGCACTGAGAACGAGATCCTGTTCACGCAGATAGGTGAGACGCTGGCTCCTTATCAGCTCTCGAGCGGCGAGAAACAGATGCTCGCCATACTCCTCACAGTGCTGGTGGAGGACAACCGCAGCTACGTGCTGTTCATGGACGAGCCCGAGGTGAGCCTGCACATCGACTGGCAGCAGCGGCTCATCGACATTGTTCTGGAGCTGAACCCCAACGTGCAGATAATACTTGCCACACACAGCCCGGCTGTCATCATGAACGGATGGGCCGACCGTGTGACCGAAGTGACCGACATCACCATGTGACAATCTCAAAACCACGCCCCTTATGAGTAAACGACTTAAAGACAATCTTACGTCGGGATACTTCGAGGCTGCCAACCGCATGACCTCGAAGAAAGCCCGCCGGCGCATCGTGGCTTACGTAGAGAGCTACGACGACGTATTTTTCTGGCGGTCGGTGCTGTCGCGTTTTGAGGACGACACCCGCTACTTCGAAGTGATGCTGCCCTCGCGCGTGCCACACCTTGAGCGCGGCAAGAAGGCGGCCCTGATGAGTCTGCTCAACGGTAGGGTGGGCCGCGACATGATAGCCTGCGTCGATGCCGACTACGACTACCTCATACAGCGCGCCACACCGATGTCGGAGACCATACTCAACAGTCCCTACATATTCCACACCTACGCCTATTCCATAGAGAACCTGCAGTGCTACGCGCCCTCGCTCCACGACGTGTGCGTGGCTGTTACGCTCAACGACCACGCCATATTCGACTTCGAGAACTACTTCCGCGAGTTCTCTCTCGCCATATTTCCGTTGTTCGTGTGGAGCATCTGGTTCTATCGCACAACTAAATATAGCGAGTTCACCATATCCGATTTCCTGCATGTCATAGAGATGGGACACTTCAATCCCAACGACATCGAGTCGTCGCTGCGCGTCCTCAGACGCAAGGTGGCACGGCGGGTGGAGCAGTTGCAGCGCCACTATCCGTCGGCAAAACAGAGCTGGCAGGAGGTGAAGGAGGATATAAAACGCCTCGGAGTGACGCCCGACACCACATATCTGTATGTGCAGGGACACCACCTTTTCGACAAGGTGGTGGTGCCGATGCTGAAGAAGATATGCAACATACTGATACGTGAACGCGAGAATGAGATATCGCGCCAGAGCGTTCATTCCACCCAACGCCACAACGAATTGTCGTGTTATACGGGCAGCGTGGCGGATGTTGAATTGTTGCTGAAAAAGAACACGGCGTTCACCTCGTCCATACCGTGCGGACACGTCATCGACGACATACGTCGGTTCCTCGACAATACGTCGCCCGTCACACCTCAATCACATGCCGATGATGCCGTCGGTGAGCGCACACCGGTTGCTGTCGGTGCCCGTAACGACTCCTGAAAATTAACATCAGGTGTAGGGAAAACACTGTTTTTAATTAACACTTTTAAGTTAAAATCATTGCGCCCGAATCTTGTCGGTAGATCGTCCGCCACGATTTTCGGGCGCAATTTTTATGTTCCGATTTTTGCGAATGGTATGTATTGGTATGGATAAAATCATTATTCTCACAAAATAAAGATTCTCTTATGTCCCGATAAGGTCCGTTTCTTTCCCTAATGAAGTCTGTTTCGGGGTATAAAACGGACTTTTCCAGCCCTAGAAACGGGTGCTATCGCGTGCTAATCCCGTTCGTTATGTTCTGTATTTGTCACGTAATGCTCTGGCATACAACGCTTTTCTGTGTTATTCTGTTTGCGGCGTTTCCCGCCCGTATATGCTCCGTCGCCCTCCAAACACCAGATTTCGATAATACGATTTTAACATTTGCTATTTTATAGTTGCTCTATTTTACATAACTCTCATACCCGTTTACTGTTTTTCTCATACATATTTCTTGTCATCAGGCAATCTCATTAACGGTTTTCAATGATTTGTTCTAAATGTCCGAAATTTTATATCGTATTGTAACATGAAATATTTTTATTTTTCAAATAAAATTATTACTTTTGCCCATGAATAAGATTTTATGGCCTTAAATGAGGTTGGCAGCGGGTCTGCAAAATGTTTCTTATTCACCTTATTAATATTATAAGTAGTTGAAAATCAATGTTTTACACGGTTTTCAATGCCCCGAGAGTATGTTCTGTCATCAAAATTTAGTTTAATCAGATGTCTGAAGTAGCAGACGACGAGCAATGGTTTGCAATGCGTGCCACCTATGGCCGCAACCTCATGGCGCAGAATGTTCTGAACGAGCATGGCGTACGGACGTTCATACCCATGCACTACACGCGCTCAGGCAACCATCGTCACACCGCTCCACGGTTGACACCGGTGATTCGCGATTTGATTTTTGTTATGACAAATCGCGAAACGATAGCCACACTCAAGAAAAATATGCCTTATCTTCATTACATCATGCGCGACGAGGGCATGAGACGTGAGCCTGTCATCGTACCCGAACGGCAGATGCAGCAGTTCATTGCCGTTAGCGGCACGCTCGACGAACAGCTCATGTGGTTCAGTCCCGGACAGCTTGACATGAAGTGCGGTGATGCCGTGCGCATCATCGGAGGACCGTTCGCCGGCCTCGAAGGCATACTTATGCGGGTGCCGGGCAAACGATCGCGCTGTGTCGTTGTGGCCGTGCAGGGCGTCATAGCTGTGGCGATGGCCACGGTGCATCCGGATATGATAGAACCGGTTGAAAAGAAGAACGATTATTGACCGTCAGCTCATAAGACCACGAAACCGATGACACAGAAAAACAGACAACTATTGACTCGCGTCCTTCTTGCCGGCGCTTCGGTGCTGATGATGGGATGTGCGACGACAGACAAGAGAGAGACTGAGTTCATAACGCCACCTTCTTCGGTGCAGACCGGAACCTACTGGTACTGGATTGACGGCAACGTAACGAAGGAAGGCGTGGAGAAAGATCTTGAGGCTATGAAGGCTGCCGGCATCGACCGCGCGTTCATGGCAAATATCGGAGGCACCGGAACAGGCGACCCCAACGCCCAGTACAGGGTGAAGTTCATGAGTGACGAGTGGTGGAACATCACCCGTGCCGCACTGAAGAAGGCCACTGAACTGGGCATAGACATAGGAATATTCAACTCGCCGGGCTGGAGCCAGTCGGGCGGTCCGTGGATAAAAGCCAACCAGACCATGCGCTATCTCAACAGCTCGCGCACGGTGGTCAAAGGTCCCGGACGGGTGACGGTGAAGCTTCCGCAACCTGCCGATGAGTTTGAGGACGTGAAGGTGGTGGCGTTTCCCAACCCCACACCCGCAGGCACTGTGCTCACCACGGCAAACGCAAGCATCACGTCGGCACCTATGATGGGCGACCTAACGGCAATGACCGACGGCGACAACGCTACGGACGTGCGCTTCACCACCAACGGCGAGTATGTCATAGAGATAAATCCACAAGGCGAATTCACGGCGCGCAGCATCGTGGTGCGTCCCGCACCGGCGCCCATCAACACGGATGTGGAGCTGCAGGCGATGGATGCCGACGGCCGTTATCAGACCGTGAGCCGTTTCAACATCAACCGTACACGCGACTGGAAGAAGGTGGGCTTCGACCCGTATGCCGACGTAGCCATGAGTTTCGACCCCGTTACGTCCGACTCCTATCGCGTGGTGTTCCGCTCGGTGGGCGCCGGAGCAGGCATAGCCGAGCTGTCGCTATCGTCAGTGCCGCGCGTTGAGCGTTACAAGGAGAAGTCGCTCGCCAAGCTGTTCCAGAGCGAGGTGCCGGCATGGGACGAATATCTGTGGCGCGAACAGCCGCAGGCCGACGACCGCAGCATGGCGGTGCAGCCCGGACAGGTGATCGACCTGTCGGACAAGATGTCGGCAGACGGCACTCTCACATGGGATGTACCCGAAGGCGAGTGGACCGTACTGCGCACGGGCATGACACCCACCGGAGTGGTGAACGAGCCCGCAAGTCCCGAAGCCACCGGCTATGAGGTGGACAAGATGAGCAGCAAGCACGCCGAGGAACATTTCGACGCATACATCGGACAGATACTCCGACGCATACCGGCGGCCGACCGCAAGTCGTTCAAGATACTCGTGCAGGACAGCTATGAGGTGGGCGGACAGAACTTCACCGACGACATGATACCGATATTCAAGCAACGCTACGGCTACGATCCCGTGCCCTACCTGCCCGTGCTCAGCGGCGTGGTGGTGGGCAGTGAGCACGACTCCGACGCTTTCCTCTGGGACCTGCGCCGACTCGTGGCAGACAAGATATCCTACGACCATGTGGGTGGCATGCGTGAGGTGGCCCACAAGCACGGACTTACCACCTGGCTCGAGAACTACGGACACTGGGGATTTCCCGGCGAGTTCCTCCAGTATGGCGGACAGGCCGACGAGGTGGGAGGCGAGTCCTGGGCTGATCCGCCGCTCGGCGACATTGAGAACCATCTGGCGACATCGTGCGCCCACATCTACGGCAAGAGACTCACATCGTCGGAGACGAGCACAAGTGCCGGACCGTCGTTCGTGCGCACACCCGCAAGTCTGAAGCAGCGCATGGACCGTTTCTTCACCTACGGAGTGAACAACACCGTGCTCCATCTCTACATATCTCAACCTTCTACCGACCGACTGCCGGGCTCAAACGCATGGTTCGGCACCGAGTTCAACCGCAACAACACGTGGTTCAGTCAGATGGACCTCTACACACGATACATCAAACGCTGCAATTATATGATGCGCCAGGGATGGTATCAGGCAGACGTGGCCTACTTCATCGGCGAGGATGCGCCGCGCATGGTGGGCATTATGGAACCGCAGTTACCCGCCGGCTATCAGTATGAGCACATGAACGCGGAGGTGATAATGCGCGACATGACCGTGAAGGACGGCATGCTCACGCTGCCCCACGGAGTGAAGTTTAAGGTGCTGGTGCTGCCGCGACGCCTGAAGACCATGCGTCCGGAGCTGCTCGAGAAGATAGAACGGCTGATACTCGACGGCGCGATAGTCATGGGACCGGCACCCGAACGCTCACCCAGCCTTCAGAACCAGCCCGAGGCCGACCGCAGGGTTAAGGAGATGGCAGCGAGAATATGGGGCGATGTTGACGGAGTGAACGTGAAGCAGCGCCGCTACGGCAAGGGTATGATATGCGACGGACTCGACCTGGAGACCCTCTTCGCACAGATAGGTTATGTGCCCGACTGCAATACACCCGACGGAATGAACGTATATTCCGGTCATCAGAAAGATGGCGACACCGACATATACATCCTCTCCAACCAGGACAACCGCGCGCTGACTATGGATGTGGCGTTCCGCGTCACGGGCAAGCAGCCGGAGCTGTGGAATCCCGTTACGGGCGTCATACGCAAGTTGCCCGCCTTCCGTCAGGAGGAGAAGACCACGGTGGTGCCTATGAGGCTCGATAAGAACGAGTGCGTCTTCGTGGTGTTCCGCAAGAAAGGTGAGCCTGCGGCGACGACCCTCGAGGCAAACTATCCCGCTCCGCTTCGCACTCAGGAGGTGAAGGGCGAATGGAACGTGGCGTTCGAGAGCGCGTTCAAGACACCGGCACCGGTTAGGATGACTGAGCTCGACAATCTCTCCACCAACGCCAACGACAGCATACGCTATTTCTCCGGCACCGCCACATACACCACCACCGTCAATCTCGACCGTGCAGGACGCGGTGAGCACATGTTCATGGCGTTCGACAACGTGGGTACGATGGCTAAGGTATATATCAACGGCAAGTATGCCGGCGGCGTATGGACCACGCCTTACAAGCTCGACGTGACCGACTTCGTGAAGGACGGACGCAACGACGTGCGTGTAGAAGTGGTGAATACGTGGGTCAACCGCATCGTGGGCGACATGAACCTGCCCGAGAACCAGCGCGACATATATCTGTATGTCAATCACCTCAACGCCAAAACACCGCTGCCACCGTCGGGAATCATTGGTAAGGTGAAGTTCGAGACAGTGAGACTTTGAGCAGCAAAGCCACGTATGTTTTTTGTTGAAGTCAATACAGATGACTATCCTGCATACATAAAGAAGGTAAATAGAATTTTTTATGAACTATCTTAAGATAAAGAATTTCGGTCCTGTAGAAGAGGCCTATATAGAATTAAAACCCTTTCTTGTGCTTATTGGCGGGCAGGGAACCGGAAAGAGCACTATTGCAAAATTGGTATCCATCTTTCAGGATTATCTTTGGTATATCAATTTATTGAATGGTACAAATATTTATGCTCCGTTTAATGATTATGGGATATATGAATATTTCAGAGACGATACGGATATAGAATATGAATACAATAATATATGTATCACTTTCAAGGATGGAAGATTTGATGTAAAAAACAATAACATATCAGATAATAATAAATTCAAGAATTATTGTGATGTACTGATTTTAAAAAAAGTAAGAGAACTCAGAGATAAATTGGATATCCCGAAAGATCAACCGATAGAACAATTCATCACAAATAATTACTTGTTCCTGAAACCCTATTGCGGTACTGCATTATATATACCGGCCGAAAGAAGTATAATTTCTACATTATTACCAGCCATGTCTAATATAATGTGGACAAAGATACCAATACCACAATTGGTATTGCAATATATGAGCTATTTTGAGCAGGCGAGAAAAGCAAATGCCGAATACACTATACCTTTCAATGAGGATATAAAATACCGTTATGGCAATTCAGAAGAAGGATTGATGATAAACGATGGCGAAAAGACAAAACTGTTGCCGTTAAGCAAGTGTTCATCAGGCATACAATCATTATTACCAATGATGATGGTACTCGATTATTGTATTAATGAAAATATGTACAATTCGTATGTCATAGAAGAACCGGAACAGAATCTGTTCCCTGATAATCAGTTGGCAGTATTAAGATATATTATCAGTAAGAACAATGCTTATGATAGACGTAGCATCATCACAACGCACAGCCCGTATCTGTTGTCAGGCATAAATATATCACTTTTGGCAAGTTTGGTTGCCAAAGATGCGAGATATAAGGATGAAGTATTGAAAATACTCCCCGAGGAATATCATTTGACTTCAGGTGATGTAGGTGCTTACGCTTTAGGCGGTGAGAATAATTATTGTAAGGATATCCTTAATGAGGAGACAGGAACAATAGATCAGAATTACCTCGATACAGCATCTTCTGTTATGGGAGATGAGTTCGGAAAACTGTATAAATTGTATCTGAAAACATTCGAATGATGGATATACCTGAGGCAATAAGCAATTTAAATTTATGCCGTGCATTCAAGGGACACAATCCTGATATAATGGATTGTGTCCTGCCCATAGCAGATAAAGAGTTTTTTGTGGAGGATAGTCGTGAAGCAGGATGTACAATCTATACAGGTAAAAAGATTGATGACAAATCCTGCAAGGTATCCAATTCAACAGATGAAGCTGTCATCCTTTTACCCATTGATGGAAAATTTATCATTAACCATAAGGGAGGCATAGCTGATTCAGCTTTGTTTAACACAAAAGACTTTCATTTCGTAGAGTTCAAGTCCAACGCAGAGGGCAATACCGATAATGCAGTAAAGGGTACATATTCTAAGGCGATGGACCAACTTAATGAAACATTGAATATTTTTGAGAGTAAGATAAATGCTATTGATATAGATTTCAGAAAGAAAGTAAATGTTACCTGCCATATCATAGTATCCGAAACATTCCCGAGAAACAGCGCGGCAGAGCAGACAAACGCCATTGCGTTTGCCAAGCGCACCAAGGGAATACCTTTGGAATGTGATAACGAGATGGAATTTTTATGATATAGAATTAATCATCTGTTGTTGGTAAACCGAGAACATAAAGCACGGTTTCATTAGGAAAATAACCACGAACAAAATAGTAAACAAAAATATAAACAATAAACATTCTTCCTCAACGAGATAAGTTTTGCAATCAAGTTAATTGCCCGATATGGGAAGATGAGGAGGAATTTTAATATTAAATACAATATGAATATAGCAATTGTAGGTACAGGCTATGTCGGACTGGTGTCCGGCACATGCTTCGCAGAGATGGGAGTAAACGTGACATGCGTTGACGTGAACGAAGAGAAAATCAACTCACTGAAGAACGGTCAGGTGCCAATCTATGAGCCGGGACTCGACGAGATGGTGCTGCGCAACCACCGCGAGGGACGACTCAACTTCACCACCGACCTCACGAGTTGTCTCGACAACGTGGAAATCGTGTTCAGTGCCGTGGGAACTCCTCCCGACGAAGACGGCAGCGCCGACCTGCAGTATGTGCTTGAGGTGGCACGCGAGTTCGGTCAGAACATTAAGAAATACACTGTGCTCGTAACCAAATCCACCGTTCCTGTAGGTACGGCGAAGAAGGTGAAGGCAGTCATACGCGAGGAGCTGGAAAAGCGCGGTGTCGATGTACCGTTCGATGTTGCGAGCAACCCTGAGTTCCTCAAGGAAGGTGCGGCAATCAAGGACTTCATGAGTCCCGACCGCGTGGTCGTAGGTGTGGAGTCGGAGAAGGCAAAGGAACTCATGTCCAAGCTCTACCGTCCGTTCCTGCTCAACAATTTCCGTGTGATATTCACCGACATACCTTCGGCAGAGATGATCAAGTACGCAGCCAACTCAATGCTCGCCACACGCATCAGCTTCATGAACGACATCGCAAACCTGTGTGAGCTGGTGGGTGCCGACGTCAATATGGTGCGCAAGGGCATCGGTTCCGACGCCCGCATCGGCAGCAAGTTCCTCTATCCGGGCTGCGGTTACGGTGGCTCATGCTTCCCCAAGGACGTGAAGGCACTCATCAAGACCGCCGAGAAGAACGGATACAACATGAGCGTGCTGAAAGCCGTTGAGGAGGTGAACGAGAACCAGAAGCACGTGCTTTTCAACAAACTCTCAAAATACTACGGCGGCAATCTCAAGGGAAAGACCATCGCCATGTGGGGCCTGGCATTCAAACCGGAGACCGACGATATGCGTGAGGCGACATCCCTCGTCACCATCAATCTCCTGCTCGAAGCCGGCTGCACCGTCCGCGTTTACGATCCCGTGGCAATGAACGAGTGCCGTCGCCGCATCGGTGACAAGGTGCTCTACGCCAAAGACATGTACGACGCCGTGCTCGACGCCGATGCCCTGCTCATGCTCACCGAGTGGAAGCAGTTCCGCCTGCCAAGCTGGGGCGTGGTAAGCAAGTCGATGAAGAATCCTCTTATCATCGACGGTCGTAACATTTACGATGCCGAGGAACTCAAGCAGAATGGGTTTGAGTATTATTGCATTGGTAGATAAAGGAAGATAGAAGGAAACACCCCACCTCGAATATGATTATTTAATTTATTATAAAATTTATTCCTTATTTCCAAAGGAAAAATTTTATTTATTATCAGGATAATGTCCGATGGAATCTAGCGTAGAAAAAAATAAAAAAATACTAAAGAACACATTGTATATGTATGGGCGAATGCTCATAATGTTGTTAATATCATTATTCACTGCACGTGTTGTATTTAATACACTTGGAGTAAACGATTATGGAACATATAATCTCGTAGCAGGTATAATAGTATTCTTTTCATTTTTAAATAGCGGATTAAGTGCTGCTACAAAACGATACATAACAGCAGAAATAGCAAAAGGTGACAATCGTTCAATAAGCCATGTCTTTTATATATGTATATTAGCTCATCTTATCATTGCATTAATAATATTGGTCTTAGCTGAGACTGTAGGTCTATGGGGAGTCAATAATATTCTCAATATTCCTGTAGATAGAATATATGCTGCGAATTGGGTTTATCAGTTATCTGTTGTAGCTACAATATTAAACATAATACAGTCGCCTTTCGGATCAGTCATTGTTGCATATGAAAAGATGAATATATATGCATATTTCACAATATTTGATGCGGTAGCAAAATTGTTTATCATATATATGGTCCAGGCCGTAGATGGTGATAAATTGATAATTTATGCTTTTCTTGTATTTGGTGTTTCTATTGTGAATATGCTATTATATAGAATATATACTTATAGAACATTTCCTGTATGTCGTCTTAATGAAAGAAAAGGTGATAAACCTTTGCTAAAAGAGATATTTAGTTTTATGAGTTGGAGTATTCTTGGACAAACTGCAGTTGTTGGTGCAAATCAAGGTGTCTCTGTTTTGATAAATGTTTATTATAATGTTGCTGTCAATGCCGCAATGGGAGTTAGTAATTCCATTACAAATATAATCAATGGTTTTATTACAAATTTCCAGGTTGCATTCGATCCTCAGATAGTCAAAAGTTATGTGTCAAAAGATTATTCTTATTTGCAAAGTCTTATAATACGTTCATCAAAGCTCTCAAGTTTTCTTGTAATAATATTTCTTGTGCCATTATTTTTTGAGACAGGCAATGTCCTGACAATATGGTTGGGTAATTATCCTCAGTATTCTGTCGAATTTTGTATTTTGACATTATTGGCTATTTATATTGAGGCTGTGTCTGCACCTTTATGGATGACAGTATATGCACAGAAAGATATAAAAGCTTATCAGATTGCAATATCATCAGTTTATTCATTAATTTTTTTTGTTGGATGGATTGTTTTGTTCTTGGGTGCAGCGCCTTACTCGGTTATAACTGTCAGAATTTTTGTATTTATTGCATTGGCAGGAATCAGGCTATTTTATACAAAGAAATATTTTGGCCAGTTTAATACAAAGAAGTGGATTGTTGATGTTGTATTGAAAAGTTTATTGATATTGTTAGTTTCCTCTGTATTCACAGGAGGAATAATGTTTTTTATAGAGTGTCATAAGTTTATACATATTGTATTGACTACTTTAATATCATTATGTTTTACATTACCAATGATGTATTTTATAGGTTTAACATTAAATGAACGTGGGTTTATTAAACAAAGAATGATGGAAGTGATATTTCATAAAAGTAGATAAAGTATATTAATTGTAGTAGCAATGTCTATAATTAGATGTGTATTTTAAAGAATAAATATAAATAGAAAAAGAATGAGGTATAAAGTTTTATCTGTTAATACTCCAGGTATTGCGATTAATATAGGTGATTATATTCAAGCATTGGCATCTAAACAGTTCTTGCCAACATTTGATGGTTTTATAAACCGTGAGACACTAAATGTGTACAATGACGAACCCACAAAGATAATCATGAATGGATGGTATATGCATAAACCTGAAAATTGGCCACCAACATCTTGTATTATTCCATTATTTGTAGCATTTCATGTGAATAAAACGACAAATAATAAAATGTTTACAGAAAAAGGTATTGCATATCTTAAGAAACATGAGCCTATTGGTTGTCGTGATTATTACACATTAGAAAATCTAAGAAGTTTAGATATAAGAGCATATTTCTCTGGATGCATGACGCTTACTTTAGGTGAAAAATATCATTCAAGTGAAAAAGATAATAAATGTTATTTCGTCGATCCTGTTATTGGGGTATCTTGGAATAAATTTAGACTTTTAAAAAATATTCCGTCATATTTGTTTCATAAGAAAGATATTGATTATTTGGCAAGTAAGTTTAATTTTGATTATGGTGGAATAAAGAAAAAATGTGTAATAGTTTCTTTTTATAAAGAATATTTGAAGTTTTTTACTAGACAAACAATAATGTCTGCAGAGTATATTCATCATGAAAGTTTTAAATATAATGAAGAGTATAAAACAGATATGGATTTATTGTTAGAAGCTGAGAGATTGGTAAAAAAATATGCGAGAGCAAAACTTGTTGTTACATCTAGAATACATTGTGCGCTACCTTGTGTAGGATTAGAAACACCGGTAGTTTTTATAGACAACAAAAATCAAAGTAAAAATAGTGCATGTAGATTGGATGGATTAAGAGAGCTGTTCAATGTTTTAACGTGGAATAATAATCATTTGAATTCTGATATTAAGATAACACGTCGGTATGATATTTTTAATGTTCCACAAAATAAGGACTCATGGCGATCTATAGCTGATAATCTAAAACGACTAGTTTTTGATTTTATAAAGGAAGATTAAATATGAGCAATGAATATCATATATTATGCTCTACTGACGATAACTATGCACAGCATTGTGCAGTGTTAATGTGTTCAGTGTACTGTAATAATCCAGGTAACATTATATTTCATATAGTAGAATCTGATTTAAGTGATGATAATAAGATTAAGCTTAGGAAAATAGCAGATGATTATAATCAAAGGGTATTTTTCCATAATTTTACTTTAAAAAATAAGGAATTTTATAAGTTAGGTATAGGATCAGCAAGTTCAATTGTTACCTATTATAGGATTTTCATAACATCTATAATAGATGATCCATCGATTAATAGAATCTTGTATTTAGATTGTGATATTGTTGTAAATTCAGATATATCTGAATTATTTAAATTAAATCTTGCTGATTGGCCTATAGCTGCAGTTCGTGATGTTTTATACCCAGTAAAGGATATACACCGTCATAATATAGGATTAGGATATAATGATAGATATTTTAATGCCGGAGTTTTATTATTTAATCTTAGTCTGTGGAGACAAAACCACTATGAAGAAAAATTAATCGAATTTTGTAAAGAAGATAATTATGCATATTTTGCAGACCAGGATGCATTAAATTCTGTATTTATGGGTAAATGGTTAGAGTTATCTCCTTGTTGGAATCGTTTTAATTTGGTTAAATATAAGGATGTATATTTTAAGACAAAAGCTGATGAATTGGACTTTATCTATGAGCCAAGGATTGTTCATTATGCGAGTCCTGCTGCTCGTCCTTGGATGAATCTTAAGTTCATCCCTTTTAGTAGTATATATAATAAATATCTGTCGAAAACTGCATGGCGTGGAACAAGAAAAATTGATGTAGAGAAGACTGGAAGATATAAAGCAATTATAAATGTAAAATTATCAAATTTTTTATATAGAAGCCCTTTAATAATAAGAATTATACTGACTTCGATATTTGATATAATGCTTGTAGTGTTTCATTTATTAAAACATAAATCATTAAGTTATTATTCACCGTATAAGATATAATTTATACATATATTATTATAATAAATTGATGAACAAATATGCTCCATAGGCATTATCTCTATTTTGCTGTAATAGAATGTAATAATATTTTTACATTTAAAAGTATGGGCAATAAAGTTGAAGTCAAAATATTTAATATAAAAATATATGAAAATAGCATACATAATCAGACCACATTCTGTATTAGCAGGACGATTTGATGGAATAAGAAGCCAAGCCATTACTTGGGGTTGTGCTCTCGTTGGGAAAGGGCATGAAGTTGATTATATTGATAACTGGGGAAATTACGATTGGTCATCATACGATGTAGTACATTTTTTTGGTAATGGTTCTTGGGTTAATGCAATACGGGCTCATTTAAGTAAGATGAATGATAGGTTTGTATATTCACCTATATATGATCCAAGTCCTTTTTTGGAAAGTAAAAGCCAATATATTCAAAAGAAAATCTCAAAATTTACACATGGTAAATGGTACTGTGCATTATATGATGTATGTAGAGAATATCATGGCTATAAAAAAATTTTGGTAAGAAATGAATATGAAAGTGAGATGATACAACATCTGTTTGATGTCCCTAAAAATATTATTGTCAAAGTTCCTCTATCATATTCTCATATACTTAATTATGAAGACAATCTTCCTATGAAGGAGAATTTCGTATTTCATATGAGTTTGTTTACACAACCAAGAAAGAATGTCATAAGATTAGTGAAGGCTGCACAAAAATATGGATTTAAACTTAAAATAGCAGGTTATCCTGGTACTGAAGATGCGTATAAAGAATTTATGGAAGTTGTAAATAATGCTCCAAATATAGAGATTTTAGGATTTGTCAGTGAGGAAGAGAAAAAAGATTTGTATAGACGTGCTAAAGTTTTTGCATTACCGAGTATTAATGAGGGGGTTGGTATCGTTGCGGTAGATGCTGCGTTATATGGTGATGATATAGTTGTAACAAATATTGGTGGTCCTAAGGAATATTATAATGGAATGGCAGAGATAGTTAATCCTTATAGTGTTGATGAAATAGGACAAGCTTGTATTCGATTACTTAATGGGAAAACATATCAGCCTGAACTAAGAAAGTATATAAGAGAAAATTATTCTTTGGACGTAATTGCTGATAAACTTATATCAGTATATAAGACTTTATAACATTAAAGTTGTATTATATATAATATTTCTAATAAAAATCTAATATAACTCACTTTATGGATGATTTAATTCTTAGCATTATTGTACCATGTTATAATGTATCTGACTATTTAGAAAGATGCGTAAATTCTTTGATACAACAGAATTACAAGAATATAGAAATACTTCTTATAGATGATGGTAGTACAGATAACACATCAGTAATCTGCGATAAGTTAGCTGTAAAAGACAATCGCATAAGAGTTATACATCAAAAAAATATGGGAATTTCAGCTACGCGAGAAAAAGGTATAAAGAATTCCAAACATCAGTTTGTCACATTTGTCGATTCTGATGATTGGATTCATCCGGATATGTATGTGCACTTGATGAAAGCCATGATAAAAGAAAATGTTGATATAGCTCAGTGTGGCTTTTGTAAAGTGTCCCCTGATGGTAAAATAGAACATCGATACCAGGATTTTTATAACAATAAATATGAAATATATAGCCATGACGAAGGTGTTATTAAAATAATAGAAGATAAAGAGTGGGGATCATACATGTGGAATAAAATTTATAGAAAGGATGTTTTTAAAAATATCACTTTCCCAATTGGTCGTGGATTAGGTGAGGATATCAGTATAATGCATGAGATATTCAATAATGCCAAATCAAGTATATATTTTAAAGACGAATATTATTATTATTATTATAATTCAAATAGTATATGTCATAATAATAATATTGAAAGTATTGCGAAAAGATCTATAGATCATGTAAATGCACAACTTGATAGATATAAGTTTTTATTAAAACATCCTGAATATAATATTGTGTTACCGCATTTGAAAAATAATGTTCTTTATGTTTGTTTATCTAGTTTAAAATTATCTCTAATCTTAACGTCATACTTTCCAAAAGAATATTTTAGAGAATTGAGAAAAGAGGTTTTATCTATATCTCTGTCATCTATAGAACAAGATACTACAATAATAACTAAAAAAAACAGATTTGAATTAACAATATTAAGATTTTCTTCTTTCTTATTTAGAAATATGATTAAACTTAATCATAAGTTGACAAAAAACGAGAGTGATTTTTGTTAACATCTAATATGCTGAAAGAAAACAAATGTAAACAAACTTTTGGTCGGTATTTTGTTAAGTCATAAAATGTGATTTTTATTTATATGAAGGAGTGTATATAATATAAACTAATTTGTATGATATATTGTATATAAAAATTCAGAATTTGTGTTGATAAAGAATATATTTAGGTATGGAGAGAATGGCATGGATTTTTGTTGAAAGGTAAGGCGTTCTAAGGAATATATAGGAATGGTTGGTATAATATTTATGGAATAAAACAAATATGTATAGATTATTGAATGGGAAAAAACTATTAATTAAAC
>ERZ779889.1822-NODE-1822-length-19495-cov-3.857973_pt1 | contig 19495 bp, 21 predicted proteins | sample MGYA00511030_ERZ779889 | MGnify/ENA primary metagenome ERZ779889 (study PRJEB29588, sample SAMEA2160616) | human gut metagenome | biome: human gut; feature: human-associated habitat; material: faeces | place: Denmark | collected 2008/2010 ...
TGTTAATAAAAATGAGAAAAGGAAATTAAAAGATATGTTAAAAATTGGAATAATAACGTTAAACGGATATTATAATTATGGAAATAGATTACAAAATTATGCATTGCAATTTGAAGTAGAAAAATTATTAGGAGATGTAATTGTTGAAACTATTTGGTATGAAAAATATAATTCAGCTTTTTTGGAAAAATTTGTTACCTTTAACAATATAAGGCGATATGTTTTTAATAGACATGGATTTAAAAATTTTATTGATTCGGGGAAATATGTTTATAAAATTATTCGCGAATATAATTTTAAAAAATTCAGCGATAAATACATAAATTCTGTTTTGGATTTTGAAGTAAAGCCTGATTTAAACAACAGATACGATTATTTTATTGCCGGAAGTGACCAGATTTGGAATCCTAATTATTCGGATTTAAAAAATGAATTTTTGCAATTCGCTGACAGAAATAAACGAATTGCTTATGCTGCGAGTTTTGGTGTAAGCAAAATATCGGCTGATAAAGTAGAAATAGTAAAGAAGGGGCTTGAAGGTATTGATTATATATCTGTGCGTGAGTATGCTGGCGCAAAAATAGTTAAAGAGCTAACAGGGAAAGATGTTCCTGTATTGGTTGATCCGACTTTGCTTCTAACTGCGGAAGAATGGGAAAAAGTAATGGAGCGTCCGGTTTGGTACCGTGATGATAAATATATTTTAGTTTATTTTTTAAGTAAGTTGCCTGATAAAATAAAAAAAGATATTCAAAATTTAGCAGAAAAATATAAATTAAAAATAGTTGATTTGATGGATAAAGAAAATATAGATTACTATTGTTCCCCCCCCGAGTGAATTTTTGTATTTGATAAAGAACTGCTCTTTAATGTATACAGATTCTTTCCATGGAACTGTATTTTCAATTTTAAATAAGAGGCCTTTTGTTACCTGTTCCCGAGAAGGCGGTATGAATATGGATTCCAGGATAGATACACTGCTTTCTATGTTTAATTTGCAAAGCCGTAAAATTTCTAAAGAGAATAATTACAAAATTGCTAATCCTATGGAAATAGAATATCCTGATATTGAAGATATTTTGAATAGAGAACGGCAGCGTTCCAAAGAATTTCTATGCAAAGCATTAAATATAAAAGAGTGATAATATGATAATTACAGAAAAATTAAAACAAAATAATTTAAAATGCTGTGGTTGTACTGCCTGTTATGTTATTTGTCCTAAAAATGCTATTACTATGCAGGTGGATAAAGAAGGATTTAAATATCCTGTTATTGATAAGGAAAAATGTATTGATTGTGGGATGTGCTGCAAGGTTTGTCCTTTGGATAAAAAATTAGAGAACGTAATTACGCCGGCAGCATCTTTTGCTTGTACAGTAAAAGATGAGAACTTTGCTGCACAAAGTTCTTCCGGGGGGGTATTTCCTTTGCTGGCAAATATGTTTGCAGAACGGAAGGCTATAATCTATGGAGCTGCATTCGATAATAATTGGAAGGTTAAACATATCAGAGTAGACGATATAGATGAGTTAAAAAAATTATACACATCAAAATATGTCCAAAGTGATATGGGGGATTCTTTTAAACAAGTAAAACATGATTTGAATACTGGCAAAGACGTGTTATTTGCCGGAACGCCGTGCCAGGTTGCAGGATTAAAAAGTTATTTAAGCAAAGAGTACAATAATTTAACAACCGTTGATTTTATTTGTCATGGTGTGCCATCTCCAACTGTGTGGCATAGCTATATTAAAGAAAAAGCTGTGAATTTAAATAGCAAAATTATAGATATATCTTTTAGAAATAAAAAAGATGGTTGGAAAAATTATTATTTTATGATTAAAACAGAAGATGATAACGCAATTTACGAAAAAGCTAGTGACAATATATATATGCAAGGTTTTTTAAAAGATTTATATTTGAGACCATCCTGCTATGATTGTAAATTTAAAACATTAAATAGAATGAGTGATATAACTTTAGCTGATTTTTGGGGCGTTGAAAAAGTGCTTCCGGAAATGGAAACAGCAAAAGGGGTGTCGCTTTGTTGGGCAAGTAGTGAAAAAGGGAAGAATATATTGACTAAAGCTTTAAAGCAGACAGTATATAAAGAAGTAGACTTAAACGAAGCAGTTAAGTATAATTCTGCTGCTGTAAAATCTGTAAGCATACATAAAAATAGGGATAAATTTTTTAAAGCTTTTAAACAGCAGCAAAATAGTGTTACAAAGTTAATTGAAAAGTATTCTGATACACGAAGCTTAAGAAAAAGGTTATCTTATAAGATTAGAATGAAATTGAAAAGTTTATTCAAATAAGCATTTATAAGTCGGAGTTCAACGATGCCACTAAAACTTATCAAAATTCTCTTTGCCGGTGTATTAGCTGGGCATTTGTTAAAAGCGAATAGGGTGCGTTCAACTGCGCGGTTTAGCCGGGCAGGGTGGGCTATGTTTTTTACGGCGGTTAAGTTTTTCTGGCTGGTGTTTAAATATGCGCGGCAGCGTGATAAGGAGTTAAAGAAAAAACTTTAATGATTAACCTTATTTTAAATTGTCTACATCGGTAAGTTATAATTCGGCAAAAGATAGTTGAACAATATAAAATAAAATTTATCTAAAGGACTAACCTATGCAAATCATAATTTCGTCGGCGAAGAAGATGCGTGTTGATAATGACGATATTGGCGCGACGCGTTTGCCGGTGTTTTTGAGTAAAACTGAAGAGTTATTGGCGGTGCTGCGGGCATTAGATTACAAGGCATTGCAAACTTTATGGCAGTGCAATGATGCAATAGCGGAGCTTAATTACAATCGCTTGCAAAAGATGGATCTGCGCCGCAATTTAACGCCTGCCGTATTTAGCTATGATGGGCTTCAGTATCAGCATATTGCGCCGAATGTGCTTGATGAAGCAGCACTTGAGTATTTGGATAAGCACTTAAAAATACTAAGCGGATTTTACGGCATCTTAAGTGCTTTTGACGGCGTTGTGCCTTACCGTTTGGAGATGCAGGCACGCCTTGCCTGCGGTGGGAAGAAGAACCTGTATGCCTTTTGGGGCCGCAGCTTATATGATGAACTGGTTAAGAAAGATAACGAGGTTTTAAACTTAGCCAGCAGGGAATACAGCAAAGCCGTGGAGCCTTATGTTGATAAAAATATCCGTTTTGTAACCTGTATTTTTGGCACTCTTAATAACGGCAAAGTTAAAGTACGGGCAACGGAAGCTAAAATGGCGCGCGGCGAAATGGTGCGCCGTTGTGCAGAAAACAATGTGCAGCATATTGATGACGTTAAAAATTTTACCGTAAACGGTTACAGTTTTGCTTCTGAGTTATCGACAGATACAGAATTTGTTTTTTTAAAATAATCATGAATAAATTATTAATAAAATTTTATAAGCCTGCGGCGTTTTGCTGCGGGCTTTTTGTTTATCTGCGCAAGCTGAATTTATAAGTAAAACTTATGAAGCTTATAAGATATAACGACAAACCGGTGTTAAGAAATTGGAGCGTTTATAAATACAAACAACAGACAAAATAAATGCAGATAATAAAGTTTTAGTAAAATTTTCATTAATATACTAAAAATAAAATACAAAAATACGCAAAGTGTTAAGATTGTGATACAAAATTCTCTTGACGAAATTGTGAAATTTTGTTATTTTTATATAAATGACATCCTTTAAAACGTTAAAGTATAAGGGAGCAAAAAACGGTATCTGCCGTTAGCAGGTACTGTTTTATTAATTAAACAGGAGGGAATAAAAATGGGTATGAAGGAAAATGCGTTTGCGTATATTGATGCGCATCGCAGTGAGATGCTGAAAATGTGGGAAGAACTCGTTAACATAGACAGCGGCTCTGACTATAAACCCGGTGTTGATAAGGTTGTTGCAAAGGTTGCAGATGTGCTGACTACGATGGGCGGCAAGACGCGCATTGTTGAGCATGAAAATGCAGGCAATGCTGTTGTTAGCGAGTTTGGCGATTGCCAAAAGAAACCGTTTATAGTTTTAACAGGGCATCTGGATACTGTTTTCAGTGACCCCAATACAACCAAAGAGCGTCCGTTTACTATTAAAGAAGGGCGCGCATATGGTCCGGGCGCGCTGGATATGAAGGGCGGCGTAACGCTTGCCATCCATGGTTTGCAGGCGCTATTGGCTGAAGGCTTTGATAAATACGCATTTAAAGTTGTATTTGCCGGTGATGAAGAAACCGGTCATAAGAGCAGCACGCTTGCCGAAACAATGATGGCTGAATTTAAAGGCGCTGCTGCCGCGTTTGATTTTGAAACCGGCTTTATGGATGACAGCGTTGTGGTGGAACGCAAAGGTTTTTACCGTTTCAGCCTCGAAGCATTTGGGCGCAGCGTGCATGCGGGCAATGAACCGGAAAACGGCCGCAATGCTATTGTAGAACTGGCGCACAAAGCAGTGGATATTGATGCGCTTACCGATTGGGAAACAGGTACTACCATTAACATCGGCACTATCGAAGGCGGCACGGTTGCCAATGCTGTTCCGGCTTATGCCAGGATGGTTGTTGATGTGCGTTATCTTGACCCGGCAGATTTTGAAAAGAAGAAAGAACGGTTTAAAGCTGTTGCCGATAAGGTTTACATTAAGGACGTTACCACAAAAATGACGCCGCTGGCAGGGCTGGAGCCAATGGTCCGCCTTGACGGCAGCATGAAATTGTTTGATGTATATAAATCCGTTTATGAAGAAGAAGGCTTTGGTACACCGAAACCTGTTATGGTTGGCGGCGGCAGTGATGCTACATATACAACTAAAATGGGTGTGCCCACCGTATGCGCAGTTGGCGTAAAAGGCGGGCTGAATCATACCGTTAACGAGTTTGCCGATGTGGAATCACTGTTTATGCGTGCCAAAGTATTTGTGGGCACGGTTTTAAAATTATAATTAGGGGGGCTTATTATGGCAGAAAAAGAAATTACTGCTGTTGAAGAACAAAGTTATGAGCAGCATCTGACATGGCGCGGCTGGTTGTCTTTCATAGTTGTTGCATTATCATTCTCGGGTGTGTTAAAGGATATGGGGCCGTTAAGCGCCTTTGATTTTACGGTTCTGGTAGGCAAGTTTGGCAAAATTGCCGAAGGCGCGACTTTTATCGGCAAGGGCGGCATTGGCGCCAGCGAAGGTTTTATGTTTTCGCTTACATTATTCCCGACCGTTATTCTGGCGCTGGGCATTGTGCGTGTGGTTGAAAGCCGCGGCGGGCTTTTGGCGGCAGAACGCATTATCCGTCCGCTGCTGCGCCCCTTGATGGGTTTGCCAGGTTATGTCGGGCTGGCGTTTATCAGCAGCTTTACCACAACTGACGTTGGCGCTGTAATTACGCGCGATTTGTATGACGAAGGCAAATTAACCGATGATGAGCGCACAATTTTCGTGGCGTACCAATACGCTGCTTCCGGCACGCTTGCCAATACCATTAACTGCGGCGCGCCGCTGATGCCGATTTCTTTACTTTCTTTCGGCGTTATCTTTATGGTAGAAATTATTGTTAAAATTATCGGTGCCAATATTATAAGGGTTTACCTGGCAATGAAACGCAAAAAGGCCGTAGGGGGTGCAAACTGATGGCAGCACAGGCTAAAAATAAAACAATTTTGGAAGAATTTATGGTGGGCTGCAAAAAAGGTTTTTACGTTGGCGTAGAAAACATTATGCCTGCTATGGTGCTGGCTTATGCGCTGATTTTGTTCTTACAGATTAGCGGCCTGATGGATATTATCGCAACGGCAGTTGCTCCCGTAATGGCTTTATTCGGTCTGCCGGGCGCGGCGATTGTAGCGCTTATTTCTGCATTTTTTGCCAAGGCGGCCGGTGCTGCAACCGCAGCTTCGTTGTATGCGGAAGGCATTATTAATGCAGCGCAGGCAACTATTTTGTTCCCGGCAACGATTACGATGGGTACGCTGGTAGGGCATTTTGCGCGCTGCGTATTAACTTCCGGCGCAAACCCGAAGCACCATGCGCTGCTGTTGGCAATTCCTATTATTGACGCATTGATTGCAATGGTTATAGTAAGGGTAATTCTTAATTTAATGGGTGTATCCTGCTAATTGGAGGAGAGTAAATAATGAGTACAAAAGAACAGGCATATGCGTATCTTGATGCGCACCGTGATGACATTATGAAAATGTGGGAAGAACTTGTTATGATGGACAGCGGCTCTGCTGATAAAGCCGGGGTTGATGCAATTATTGCTAAAGTTGCCGGTATTTTATCCGCCATGGGCGGCAACACACGCATTGTTGAACATGAAAATGCCGGTAATGCGCTGGTAAGCGAATTTGGCGACTGCCGGAACAAACCGTTTGTAATTTTTACCGGGCATTTGGATACGGTATTTAATGACCCGGAAACAACTAAAAAACGTCCTTTTACCGTTAAAGAAGGCAAAGTTACGGGACCGGGCGCGCTTGATATGAAAGGTGGCGTGACACTGGCTATTCATGCCCTGCGTGCTTTGCAAAGCGTAAATTACGATAAATACGCCGTAAAATTTATTTTGGCCGGCGATGAAGAAGTTGGGCATAAATTCAGTGATTTTGCCGATACCATGATGGCAGAAGCCAAAGGAGCTGTTGCTGCGTTTAATTTTGAAACCGGCTTTATGGATGACAGCATTGTACTGGCGCGTAAGGGCGTATATGCTTTTGAAATGGAAGCTTTTGGGCGTGCTGCACATGTCGGTAATGCTCCGGAAGAAGGGCGCAGCGCAATTAAAGAACTGGCGCATAAAATTTTGGATATGGAAGCGCTTACCGATTGGGACAACGGCCTGAATGTAAATGTCGGCGTTATTGAAGGCGGCACTGTACACAACGCTGCGCCTGCTTACGCCAAAATGATTATAGACCTGCGTTTTAAGCGTCCGGAACAGCTGGAAGAAATGAAATCTAAATTTCAGGAAATTAATGATAAAGTTTATATCGATGGCGTAACCTGCAAAATGAACCCTGTTTCTTTAATGCAGCCGATGGTTGCCTTGGACAGCAGCAAAGAACTGTTTGAGCTTGTAAAAAAAGTGTATGAAGCAGAAGGTTTTGGCAGTCCGAAAGCTATCAGCGTCGGCGGCGGCAGCGATTCTGCCTATACTACAATGGTAGGCGTGCCCACTGTATGCGCTATGGGCGTTAAGGGCGCACATAACCATACGGTTGACGAATTTGCCGATTTGGAATCCATTTTTATGCGTGCTAAATTAATTACAGCCGTTATGCTGGAACTGTAATTTTTGTTGACAGCGCGCAGGCAAAGGCTTATACTTAACATAACTGAACAGGGGAGCTTACAAATAGGCTGAGAGGAAGCTGTGCGCTTCGACCCGTAACCTGATTTGGATAATGCCAACGTAGGGAGTGTTTGCAAATGACGGCAAGTGCCTTGTTGGCGCTTGCCGTTTCTTATTATCAGGCAGTTGCAATTTAATATGCCGTTAGATTGGGCAAAGCCCATGAAGGGGTGCACCACCGCGGGTGCAGGCTTCTTCATGGGCTTTTTTAATTACGGCGGAAAGGAGAAATTTATGCTTTTGAATGGTAAAAATGTACGGCTTAATGCTGCGTGCACAGTTGCCGAATTTTTAAAAATGCAGAACCTGCGTGCGGAACTGGTGGCGATAGAACTTAACGGCAGCATTGTGCCGCGTGCAGAATTTAACACTGCTGTTTTAACAGATAGTGACGAAGTAGAAGTTGTAAGTTTTGTAGGAGGTGGCTGAAATGCAGCAGGCAGATAAATTACAATCCGCACATATCGGCATTGCAGGATTAGGCGGGCTTGGCTCGCACATTGCTGTGTTTTTGGCGCGGGCAGGTGTTAAGCATCTGCATCTTGTGGATTTTGACCGTGTTGATAAAAGCAATCTTGAGCGGCAGCACTATTTTTTGCGGCATCTTGGGCAATATAAAACGAAGGCACTGGCAGAACAGATTTTGCAGATTAATCCTCAGCTTGATTTACGCCTGCAAAATTTACGGTTGGACGCAAATAATACGGCAGCGGTTTTTGCTAAGGACGATATTATCTGTGAAGCGGTTGATAAACCTGAGACCAAAGCTATGCTGGTCAACACGCTGTTATCGGCTTGTAGTGGCAAAACTATTATTGCAGCCAGCGGGCTGGCAGGTGTTGGGCGCAGCAATGCCATAAAAACACGCAGAATCGCTCCTGATTTTTATCTTTGCGGCGATGGCGCAAGCGGCATAGAAACCTGCGGGCGTTTGGCTGCGCCGCGTGCTGCGTTATGTGCAGCGCATCAGGCAAACCTTGTTTTGGAACTTCTCTTAAAAATGGAGGAATAATAATGGACGATAAATTTATTTTAGGCGGACATGAATTTAACAGCCGTTTTATTTTGGGCAGCGGCAAATATTCACTGGAACTTATTAAAGCAGCGGTAGAAAATGCCGGTGCAGAAATTTTAACGCTTGCTTTGCGCCGCGTAAATGACGGCGGGCTTGCCAATATTTTAGATTATATCCCTAAAGGCATTACGTTATTGCCAAACACCAGCGGCGCACGTACTGCCGCTGAAGCAGTGCGTATTGCAAGGCTTGCGCGTGAAGTTTGCGGCAGCAGTTTTATTAAAATAGAAGTTATTCGCGACAGCAAATACTTGCTGCCGGATAATTATGAAACCATTAAGGCGACGGAAATTTTGGCGGCGGAAGGGTTTACGGTAATGCCTTATATGTACCCCGATTTAAACGCCGCACGTGATTTGACGAAGGCAGGTGCGGCGTGCGTAATGCCTTTGGGTGCGCCTATCGGCAGTAATATGGGGCTTGTAACCAAAGAGTTTATTCAGATTTTAATTGATGAAATTGATTTGCCGGTAATTGTTGATGCCGGCATCGGCAGTCCGGCGCAGGCGTGCGAAGCCATGCAGATGGGCGCGGCGGCGGTAATGGTAAACACAGCTATTGCAACAAGCGGCAATATACCTGCCATGGCAGAGGCTTTTAAACTGGCGGTAGAGGCAGGGCGTAAAGCGTATCTTGCAGGTCTTGGCGCGGTAAGCAGACACGCATCGTCATCAAGCCCGCTGACAGGTTTTATTGGGGAGTGATAAACGTGCAGGATATAAATAAAACTGATTTGACAGATTGCCTTACCTATCAGCCGGGCATGGAAGTTATTGAGTCATCAATGCTCGAAGAAGTGCAGGCAGCGGCAGATGCCGTTGATTTTGCTTCTTTTACGGCAAAAGATGTAGAGACTGCTTTGGGTAAACGGCATAAAACGCCGCAGGATTTTGCCGTACTGCTTTCGCTGGCGGCGCTTCCGTTTTTAGAGGAAATGGCGCAGCAGGCAAGACAGCTTACCTTCAGGTATTTTGGCAGCAGCCGCAGCATTTTTACACCGCTGTACCTTGCCAATTATTGCGAAAATTACTGCGTGTACTGCGGCTTTAACTGCCATAACAAAATTAACCGCATGAAACTGGATGCCGCCGGCATGGAGCGTGAAATGCAGGCCATTGCCGCAACCGGTCTGCGCGAAATACTGCTTTTAACCGGAGAGAGCCGCAAAATGAGCGGCGTTGAATACATAGCGGAAGCTGTAAAAATGGCGCGCCGATATTTCAGCGTGGTAGGGCTTGAAGTATATCCTATGAATACAGATGAATACGCTTATTTGCACCGCTGCGGAGCAGATTATGTAACGGTTTTTCAGGAAACGTATGACATTAATGCCTATGCTAAATTACATCTGGCAGGGCATAAGCGGGTGTTTCCATACCGCTTTTATACGCAGGAGCGCGCTTTGAAAGGCTGTGTGCGCGGCGTTGCTTTTGCACCTTTAATGGGCTTGAGCGATTTTTGCCGCGATATTTTTGCCTGCGGTATGCACGCTTACCTTGTGCAGCGTAAATATCCGGCAGCAGAAATCAGTTTTTCCTGTCCGCGTTTGCGCCCGGCAGAAGGAAATGAACTGCCGCTTGAAGCCGGCGGCGCAGATTTAAAACATTTGGTGCAGGCTGTATGCGCTTACCGTCTGTTTATGCCGCAGGCCGGCATTACTGTTTCCAGTCGTGAGTGCGCAGCCGTGCGCGATAATCTTTTGCAGTTTGCGGCAACAAAAATTTCGGCAGGCGTAAGCACGGGCATTGGTACGCACAGCAAACAGGAGCGTGAAGGCGATGAGCAGTTTGAAATAGCCGATAGCCGCAGCGTTGACGAAGTGTTTGCAGGCATAAAAAAAGCCGGCTTACAGCCGGTGCTGACGGATGGCAGTTATGTTTGAAAATATGATTTGCATTACTGACAGAAAAGTTTGTGCTGTACCTTTTTTGGAACAGATTGAAAAAGTGTGCGCCTTAAAGCCGCTGGCGTTAATTTTGCGTGAAAAAGATTTGAGCGGCGAAGAATATTTAAGGATAGCAAAACAAGTACAGCCAATCTGCCAGAAGGAGGGCGTAAAATTTGTTGTCCATACTTTTTGGCAGGCAGCACTTGTGCTTGGTGTGAACTGTATTCATATGCCGCTGCCTCTATTGAAAAATATGACCGCAGAAGAAAAAAGCTGTTTTAGCTGCATTGGCAGTTCGGTTCACAGCATTGATGAAGCGCTTGCGGCTGTTAAGCTGGGGGCAGGCTGTCTTGTTGCCGGGCATATTTATGCCAGCAGCTGCAAAGCAGGCGCAGCGCCGCGCGGTTTAGGCTTTTTGCGTGAAGTCTGTGCCGCCGTAAATATGCCGGTATATGCCATTGGCGGCATAGGCCTTAATGCTGTGCAGTTTAAAGAGGTAGAAACCTGCGGTGCGGCGGGCGCGTGCCTGCGCAGCGCGTTGATGCAGTTTTAAAATTTAACGGCTTTAACGCAGAACATCGGTACGGGAATGTAAAAAATATCTTCGCTGCCGTAAATACGGCTGCCCACTGTTTTATCAACGTTTACGCTGCATATGCCTGTGCCGTTTAAAAATTCTTTGTCCCATTGCGGACGGTTATAAGCGCTTATATCAAGCATATGGTAAATATTGTGGCACTCTTCCAAAAGTTCCGGCGCAATATCTGCATGGGCATTTTGCTTTGGCAGTTTTTGGCTGTGGTGCCCGCGTGCATATTCCGCATCGTAATTAAGCAGGATGCCGCCGGGTTTAAGCACGCGCAGCCATTCTTTGTAAGCCGTTTCGGGGTGCGGCAGGTTCCACATTACGTTGCGGCTTATTACAACATCAAAAGTTTCGTCTGCAAATTCCAACGCTTCAGCATCCATTACGGCAAATTGTGCGTTGCTGCCTTCGGCGGCGGCAAGTTCTTTGGCGGCGGCAATCATTTCAGGCGTCAGGTCAATTCCTGTAACATCGTGCTTTTGGCCAAGCAAAATACCAAAAAAGCCTGCGCCGCAGCCGATATCTAAAATTTTTAAGCTGCGGTTCTGCGGCAGATGGTGGTTAATTTCCTGATGCCACAATAACTGTTTTTCGCTGTGCAGTTCGGCACGGCGCAGGCTGGCAAAGGCGGCGCTGCGTTTTTGCCAGTAATTGGTAATATAAGTTTTTTCGTCTTTGCGGTGCTGTATGGTTGCTGTCGAAATTTCCGTCATGTTCCTGCTCCTTTAATCTATCGTTAAATCTTTGGTAATTTCGTAATAATCGCATGGGTGGGCATTAAAGTTATGTACATTGTTTTTCATTACCAATGACATTTTTAAATGCGCAATGTACATAAAAGCGGCGTCTTCGTTAAGCTGCCTGCTTATCTGCGTTGCCAGTCCGGCACGTGTGTCAGGGTTAAATTCACTGCCAAGCTGTGCCGTAAGGATTTCTGCCTTACTGCTGCGGTAGGCGCCGTTATTATAAGGGCTTTCGCCAAGATGGGTTGTAAAATAATACTGCGCATCGCCGGTAGGTGCTGTTACAAATGCTTTGGCGTAAATGTCCCATTCGCCGCGCTGCAGGTAATCGTTGTATCCGTCTGTGGGGTTAATTTCCAGACGGATGCCGGCTTCTTTCAGCCAGCTTTGCGCTGCTTCTGCTAATAGCGGCAGTTCCTGGCGGGAGGTATAGGTAAGCCAGCGCAGGGTAAGCGTGTTGCCGTTTTTATCAACATATCCGTCTCCGTTGCTGTCCGTCCAGCCGGCTTCGGCAAGCAGCCGACGCGCCTCCTGCAAATTGTGGCTTTGTGCCGTGCCGCCGCCAAAAGGCAGATTGGGCGGGAAGGGGCTTTGTGCTGGAAGGCCGTTATTTAGAAGCTGTACGCGCGCAAAAGTTTCCTTATCCATGCAAAGTGAAATTGCACGGCGTACACGCACATCCTGCAAGGCAGGCGTGTTGAAATTAAAAGCGGCTTGAAAAGTGCGTGATGTTGCGGCAGTGCTTATTTTATAGGCAGGGTCATCTTTAAACAGCGGCAGCGCTGCATAAGGCAGTCCCTGCGCGGCGTCAATTTCGCCGTTTTGCAGCGCCAGTGCCAGTGTGTTGCCGTCGGTAATGCTGCTTACAATAATTTTATCAAGCCCGGGCTTGCCGCCCCAGTAATTTTGGTTGGGTACAAGCACAACTTCTTTGGAAGTCTGGCTTTGTACTATGTAAGGGCCTGTACCGGAGATGTTTTGGGCGCCATGTTCGCTGCCGGTAATTTCCATAATGCAGCCATAAGGGTCGCACAGGTAATTTATAAGCGCCGGGGCTTTGGCAGAGCTTGTAAGTGTTATAGTCTGCCCTTCGGCAATAATGGAGGTGAGTTTTAAATCTTCCCTGGCACGGTTATGGCGGCTTATTAAATCTTCCAGGCAGGCTTTAACCGCTTCGCCAGTCATTTTGTTGCCGCTTGAAAAATAAACGTCATTACGCAGCGTTATTTTTACAGTGTTGTTATTTATAAATTCGTACTTTTCTGCCAGCCAGGGCTGCGGCTGCATGGCATCGTTAAATTTAAACAGCGTTTCGCCAACGCCGTAGCGGATTGCGCTCCAACCCTGATAGCTTTCGTGTGCATCCATGCCGGCGTTTTCCATAGCTATGCCGTAAGCCGTAGTACCATAGCGGAAAATCTTTTCATTTGTTGGTTCTTCGCTGCCGCAGGCGCTTGTAATAAGCGCGGCGCCGATTAAAAGCGCGGCCAAAAATTTCATACTATCACCCAAATAAAAAAGCCATGAAGAAACAGCCGCTTTTCTAAAGCGGTTAAATGCCTTCATGGCTTTGTTCTTTATGCAAAAAATTTTATCGCTGCTCCGCAGCATGGCAAGTACTCGTGTAATTGCCGTGTTATTATTATAAATGCTGGAGTAGGCTCTATGTCAAGAGGCGGCTCATAAAATTATCAGTTATAACTGACAAAATAAAAAAGAAAAATAAGGCGTAGTTTATTTTTATTCTGACGGATTTTGTTGTATAATTATCTTAGGACAAGTTTGCTTTACAGGCAGGCTTTATATGTGAAAGGCTGTGATTTTATGGAATTTAAAAAAGTTACCTTCTTAAAAGTTTATACAGGTGAGGATCTTATTTTAAACGATAAGCCTTTTTACAAAGCCGTTATTGAAGAAGCTATGCGCCTTAAACTTGCAGGCGGTACCGTATCGCGCGGCATTGGCGGTTATGCTTCCGAAAAGCGCGGTATCGACCAGAAAATAGGTTCATTTTTTACCAGTTTACCCAATATGCCGGTAGTAGTAGAAATTATCGATACACGTGAAAATATCGAAAAAATTCTGCCGTGGCTGGAAAAGCACGCTACAAAATCATTGGTGCTGGTTGAAGAAAGTACCTGCCTTGTAACAGATTACATGCGTCAGGAAGAAGCTAAAAAAGCCGTTCAGGCTTAATAATAAAAAAATTCCCAAGGAGAAATTTATGAGAGAAAAATTTGATGTTGCCATTATCGGCGCCGGAGTCTCCGGAGCTGCCGCCGTTTTTGCTGCCTATGAATTTTCGCTGAAATACCCCGAATTAAAGGTGGTTATTTTAGAAGAAGGGCACCCTATTGACCAGCGTAAATGCCCGCTTGCGCAGAAGAAAGTAGACCATTGCCTGCGCTGCGTGCCTTGCGATATTATGCGCGGTTTTGGCGGTGCAGGTGCGTTTTCTGACGGCAAGTACAATTTTACAACAGAGTTTGGCGGCTGGCTGAATGAGTATCTGCCGCATAATGAGGTTATCGAACTTATTGACTATGTTGATGAACTTAACTGCCGCCACGGTGCGCCCGGCGAATATTTCAGCACCAAAAACTGTACCATTGGCTCTAAAGCGCTTGGTTATGATTTGCACCTGTTAAACGCCAAAGTGCGCCATTTGGGTACGGAAAATAACCTTATCATAATGGAAAACATCTATAAATATTTACTTGAAAACGGTATTGAAATCCGCTGCAACAGCCATGTTGAAAAAATTACGCGTGAGGGCGAAGGTTTTGTTCTGCCTGTAAGCGGCAAAGGCGAAATTGAATGTACCTATTTAATTGCAGCACCAGGCCGCGCAGGTGCGGAATGGTTTACCGAACAATGCAAAACGCTTGGATTGAGCTTTATTAACAACCAGGTTGATATCGGCGTGCGCGTGGAAGTACCTGCACAGGTATTTAAGCATATTACAGATGAAGTTTACGAAGCAAAGCTTGTATACCGCACGCAGCGCTATAACGATTTGGTACGTACCTTCTGCATGAATCCTAACGGTTATGTTGTTGCCGAAAACACCGATGGCATTGTAACCGTTAACGGCCATAGCTACCGCGACCCGAAACTGCACAGCAATAACACCAACTTTGCGCTTTTGGTAAGCAACACCTTTACCGAACCGTTTACCGAACCGCATCAGTACGGAAAACGTATTGCCTCCTTCAGCAACATGCTGGGCGGCGGTGTGCTTTTGCAGCGCTTTGGCGATTTAATTAACGGCCGCCGCACCAACGAGCGCCGTCTTAAAAAGAGCTTTACCAAGCCGACACTGAATGCAACTCCCGGCGATTTAAGCCTGGTACTGCCAAAACGCCAGCTTGATGATATTATTGAAATGATTTATGCGCTTGATAAAATTGCTCCCGGCATGGCAAATGCCGATACTCTTTTATACGGCGTGGAAGTTAAATTTTACAGCGCGCGCCTTGAACTTGACGGCAAACTGGAAACTAAAATTCCTAACCTGTTTGCCTGCGGCGACGGCGCCGGCATTACGCGCGGCTTATCGCAGGCAAGCGCCAGCGGCGTGCATGTAGCAAGACAAATTGGCGAACGTGCCAGACTTGGCAAATAATTAAACGGGTGGGAAGGAATTATGGTAACACCGTTAATAAGCATGCTCGGGATTACGAAACGCTTCCCGGGCGTGATAGCCAATAACAAGATAAATTTAGAGCTGTACCCCGGCGAAATTCATGCCCTGCTCGGCGAAAACGGCAGCGGAAAAAGTACCCTGATGAGTATTTTAACGGGGCTTTACCAGCCAACGGAAGGCAAAATTCTGGTAGAAGGCAGGGAAACACAGTTTTCTTCACCTGCCGATGCGATAAAAAACGGCATTGGCATGGTGCATCAGCATTTTAAGCTGATTGAATCTTTTACGGTTGCCGAAAATATTGCTTTAAGCGATACCAAAGGCAGTTTTTTGCTTGATACGGCACAGATTGAAGCAGACATTGCAGAATTAAGCAGTTACTATGGGCTTAAAATAGACCCGCAGGCGTATATATGGCAGCTTGGCGTGGGCGAAAAACAGCGCGTTGAAATTTTGCGCATGCTGTACCACAAAAGCAAAGTGCTTATTTTGGATGAACCTACGGCGGTGCTTACGCCGCAGGAAACCCGCGAACTGTTTGTCAACCTGCGTAAAATGGCAGATAACGGCTGTGCGGTAGTGTTTATTTCCCATAAACTCAACGAAGTTGAAGAACTTGCCGACCGTATTACCGTACTGCGCAGCGGCGTTGTCAGCGGGCATATGTCTAAAGAACAGATTAACCGCAATGCGCTTATACAGATGATGGTAGGGCGCGAGCTTAATACTTCTTATGACCGCAAGCCTGCGCAAAGCGGCGATGTGGTATTAAAACTGGATAAAATTTCCGCACTGGGCGATATGCGCACGCTGGCGCTTGATAATGTCAGCTTTGAAATCCGCGCCGGAGAAATTTACGGTATTGCGGGCGTAAGCGGCAACGGACAGCGCGAACTTGCCGAAGTAATTGCCGGTATGCGTCTTGCAATGGGCGGCAAAATGTATTACTGCGGTCAGGATTTTACCAATAAACCGCCGCGTGCCAAAATTGAAGCAGGCATCAGCTATGTGCCGGAAGACCGTCTCGGCACCGGGCTTGCTTCCAATTTAAGCAGTGTGGACAACATAATTTTAAAAGAATACAAAGGACGTTTTGCCGATGGCTGGCGCATTAAATGGCAGGCTGCCGTAAGCGCCGCCAAACATACGGTAGAAGAATTTGATATTAAGCAGGGCAGCATTTACCAGCCTGTAAAAATGATGAGCGGCGGCAACATTCAAAAGCTGCTGTTAGGGCGCGAAATTGCTGACAAGCCTAAACTGATGGTGGTATTGTACCCTGTACGCGGGCTTGATATCGGCGCTATTGAAGCAGTACATAAACTGCTGTTGAAATTAAAAGAGCAGAATACGGCGATACTTTTGGTATCGGAAGAACTGGAAGAAATTGCCGCTCTTGCCGACCGTGTGGGCGTAATGTTCGCCGGCAAACTTATGGGCGAGTTCCCTGTGCAGGATATGGACATTGAAAAAATCGGTGCATTGATGGCCGGAGTTAAAGATAACGGAGGTGAAGGCAAATGAAGATAGTGCTTGAAAAACGCCTTGGGCAAAGCCTTAAAGCACAAATTGGTCTGCCTGTTGCCTCCGCTTTTATGGCACTGGTATTTTGCGGCATATTTTTTGCCCTTACCGGCAAAGACCCGTTTTTGGTTTATGACAGCATGTTCAGCGGTGCGCTTGGCAATGATTATGGGCTTTCCGAAACCATTGTAAAAATGATTCCGCTGGCGTTATGTGCTCTCGGCATTGCCGTTGCCTTCCGCATGCAAATTTGGAATATCGGCGCGGAAGGGCAGTTTTACATGGGGGCATGCGCCGCAACATGGGTGCCGCTTAACTTTCCTGATTTACCGGCAGTTATCATGCTGCCCGCCATGTTTGTGCTTGGCGCACTGGCAGGCGGCCTGTGGGGCTTATTGGCAGGCTGGTTTAAAACCCACTGGCTTGTAAACGAGCTTATCAGCACTTTAATGATGAACTATATTGCCATCCTTTGGGTGGATTATCTTGTATACGGCGACTGGCGCGACCCCAATGGGCTGAACTTCCCGCTGACGGCAGCGTTTCCCGATGCGGCAATGCTGCCAAGCTTTGGTGATTTGCGCGTACATGCCGGTATTTTTGTAGTGCTTATTGCGGCGGCTGCGTTTACGGTGCTGTTTAAAAGTTCACAATGGGGTTACGAAACGAAGGTTATCGGTTCTAACCCTGTGGCTGCGCGCTACGCAGGCATGAACATTCCGCGCAACGTGCTGCTTGCCATGTTCATCAGCGGCGCTGTCTGCGGACTGGCAGGCATGGTTGAAGTAAGCGGCATTGTCGGCAAACTGCAGCACGGCATCAGCCCGGGCTATGGTTATACAGCTATTATTATTGCATGGCTGGCACGTTTGAACCCGCCTGCAATTATCTTGGTATCATTTTTGTTTGCTGTTATCCATGTCGGCGGCTTTATGCTGCAAACCATGGGCATTTCCGCTGCTGCGGCAACCATGCTGCAAGGCGCGGTGCTGTTTTTTGTAGTCGGCACGGAAATTTTTACGGGCTACAAACTTCGTATTGTGAAAGGCGGTGCAGATAATGAGTGAAGATTTTATTATTTCGCTGCTTGCGGCGGCAATTACCATGGGCACGCCGCTTCTGTACGCCGCACTGGGCGAAGTTATCTGCGAGCGCAGCGGCATTATTAACCTTGGCGTGGAAGGCATGATGCTTATCGGCGCCTGCACCGGTTTTATTGCCGGCAACAGTTTTGGTACGCCTTGGGCAGGCGTAGCTGCTGCCATCGTGGCCGGTGCGTTTTTAGCGCTGATTCATGCGTTTTTAACCGTAACGCTGCGTGCCAACCAGGTTGTCAGCGGCCTTGCGGTAACGTTGTTCGGCACCGGGCTTTCCGGATATCTGGGTCAGGATTATGTAGGGCAGCCGGCAGCCGCTGTATTTAACAAAATAGCCCTGCCTGTTTTAAGCGATATTCCCATTATCGGCAGCATTTTGTTTAAGCAGGATGCCCTTGTGTATATCAGCTATTTTCTGGTTCCGCTTGCAGCGTGGTATTTTTACAAAACACGCAGCGGTCTCTTCCTGCGCGCTATGGGCGAAAACCCTGCCGCTGTTGATGCTGCGGGCATTAACGTGTTTCGCCTGCGCTACCTTTATATTATCGTCGGCGGTGCGCTGGCAGGCATGGCAGGTGCGTATCTTTCGCTTGCCTATGCGCCGAGCTGGCTGGAAAATATGACGGCAGGACGCGGCTGGATTGCCGTTGCCCTTGTTATCTTCGCTTTGTGGGACCCGTGGCGTGCCATGGCAGGTTCCTATCTTTTCGGCGCTATTGACGCACTGGGCTTTAATTTGCAGGTGCTCGGCGTTCCTGTATCAGGCTTTATCCTCAATATGCTGCCGTATATCTTTACGGTACTGGTGCTTGTTGTGGTGCTCAAACGCCGCGGCGGGCGCAGCGCAGCTCCTCAGGCATTGGGGCTGCCTTATGACCGCGAAGAAAGATAATGCCAAAAATTTGCCTTTAAGCAGGATTTTAGCAAAAAAAGTAGAACTTTTTAGAACATAAAAGATATGGCAGAGCCATATCGGGAGGTGTGTAATATGTTTAAAAAAATTCTTGTGCCGGTCGATGGTTCCGAAACCTCGTGGCGCGCACTTAATAACGCTTTGGAAATCGGCAGAAAATTTGAAAGTGAAATAGTTGTAGTAAACGTAATTCAGCCTTATAACAACGCAGCGCTTTTGGCAGTTCCGCTTGACCACAGCACCATCAGCCGTGGCAACAGCGAACTTGAACGCATCGGCGACAAAGTTCTGGCTTATGCCAAAGATATTGTCGGTGATTATCCGCATGAAGTAAGCTATGATATGGAAGTTGGCCATCCTTCTGAACGTATTATCGCACTTGCCAAAAAAGTAGAAGCAGATGCCATTGTTATCGGCAGCCGCGGTCTGTCCGGCATTGCCGAATTCTTCCTGGGCAGCGTCAGCAGCAAAGTATCCCAGTATGCTGCCGTACCGGTACTGATTGTAAAATAAAGTGATATTATGCTGAAAAAAATACTGGTTGCTATCGACGGAACGGAATATTCTTGGCGTGCGTTGGAGTACGCCATGGCAGTTGCCAAAATGAATGATGCTGAACTGGTAGTGCTTACCGTCGCTAAAGAAGGTTTGCAGCATACGCCGCAGCTTCCTCTGGAAGGCGAACTGGCGGG
>ERZ779889.1825-NODE-1825-length-19490-cov-2.642038_pt1 | contig 19490 bp, 17 predicted proteins | sample MGYA00511030_ERZ779889 | MGnify/ENA primary metagenome ERZ779889 (study PRJEB29588, sample SAMEA2160616) | human gut metagenome | biome: human gut; feature: human-associated habitat; material: faeces | place: Denmark | collected 2008/2010 ...
TTGGTAAAAACATTGGCGAGGGTATGACCATTGGCATCAACAATGCTATCGTTCCGGTTTCTTCGGCTGCGGCAAAGATGAGTGATGAAGCCATCAAGGTCGCACAGAAGGGACTCGACTCCTTTAAGGATTGGGCGGAAGAGCGGAAATATTACAGCGAGCTCAGCTTGAAAGAGGAGCTTGCCGGATGGGAAACGCTCCAGAAGAAATACCGCGAGGGCAGTGAGGAACGAAAGCAGATCGACCGCGAGGTCTATCGTGTTCAAAATGAGTTGGTTACGGCCACTTATCAGTATTCGATGAACTGGATCGAAGAGCAGAAATCGTATAACAAGCTGACCCTTGCGGAGGAACTGGCTGCCTATAAGCGTGTTCAGAGCCGATATGCCAAGGGGACAGAGCTGCGGAAGAAGCTCGACCTGCAAGTTTACCAGTTGGAGAAAGAGATCAGCGACGCGCAGAAACAGTATATCTCTGATGTGCAGTCTGTGCAGAGCGAGGCGAACCAGAAGCGGCTCGACCTGGAGGAAGAGTACGCCGATAAGGTAAAGTCGATCAACGCGCAACTGGCGAGCGATATTCAGGCTGAGAACGACAAGTACGAGAATGCTCTGAAATCCCGCGAGGATTCCCTTTATAAGTCCTATGGCCTCTTTGACGCTGTAAAGGAGCGTGATGAGGTCAGCGGCGACACCCTGATGAAGAATCTTGAGGGTCAGGTCAAGGAATTTGGCGAATGGCAGGATATTTTAGAGTCTCTTGCCGGAAGAGGACTTGACAGTGACCTCCTTGAAGAACTTCAGGATATGGGTCCTGACGCGATCGCCCAGATCAAGGCGCTGAACAATATGAGCGACTCCGAGCTTGAGAAGTATGCTGACCTCTGGAAGGTCAAGCACGCAATGGCTCGCGAGCAGGCGGTCGGCGAATTAGAGGGGCTGCGCGAAGAGACCCAGCAGAATATTGCAAAACTCCGCGAGGAGGCCGATCAGGAGCTTACCGAGTATCGTGCTCTCTGGCAGGAGAAGATGAATCAGGTCACGGAAGACGCCAACGCTCAGTTGGAACAGCTCCGCAGAAGCTTTGAGGAAAAGGTTGGTCTTATCAAGAACAATACTGAGGATGAGCTTCAGGAGATGGCCGACACGGCGCAGAAGGTTCTGACGGAAGCTGGTTGGGATGAGACCGGCAAGCAGATCGTCAAGGGGCTTACTGAAGGCGTTCAGTCTGAGAAGTCCAGCTTTGTTGACGAGATCACGCAACTGGCTCTTGCAGGCGTACAGGCGGCGAAATCGACACTGGACATCAACTCTCCATCGAGGGTGTTCCGTGAGATCGGTAACTACACCGGCCTTGGTTTCGTGAAAGGTCTTCAGGACTATGTTGACCGATCTTATGCGGCCGGTTCTGAGATGGCGGAGTCGGCCGAGGGCGGTCTTTCCGGTGTGCTCCAGACCATTGCCGACATTGTGAGCGGCGGGTTCGACATGGAGCCGGTGATCCGTCCTGTTCTGGATCTCTCCGCCGTATCGGCCGGAGCAGACGCCTTGAACAACCTATTCTATTCGCAGCGAGCGGTCGGCCTTGTCGGGCAGGCTGCCGTTGCATTTGAGGCACAGCGCGGCGGAAGCAGCCAGACAACCATTTCCGTCGACAATGATGATGTTGTGGCTGAACTCCGCACGCTTCGAGGTGAGATGGCTTCGATGCTGGAACGCATGGAGAAGGTGCGTGTTGTGCTGAACACCGGTGCGCTCGTCGGCGAACTTGCTGAACCGATGGATGTGGCACTCGGACAGCGGTCTACACAAAGAGGAAGGGGGATTTAAGTTGTACCATTCGATCACATTTGGCGATAAGAACACATGGGACGATTGGCGGCTTGTCCCCGCTTCCCGTCCGCTATTCAATCCACCTGCGCAAAAGGTAAAGACTCTGGACATTCCCGGTGGGGACGGCGTCATTGATCTGTCGCAAGCCCTCACCGGGTATCCGGTGTATCAGAACCGGACAGGGTCTATCGAGTTTATCGTCATGAATGATTTCAAACCATGGCACATGGCGTACTCGGACATCATGGACTATCTGCATGGACAGACCATGCGGGCGATCCTTGAGGACGATCCTGAATATTTTTACGAAGGTCGCTTCACAGTGAATGCCTGGAAGTCGGAAAAGGACTGGTCGCGGCTCGTCATCGACTACGATGTCGGCCCGTACAAGTGGAAAAACCTTTCCTCCATCGACAACTGGCTATGGGACCCGTTCAACTTTCAAAATGGAGTCATTCAGGCAGCTTTGTTCCGCAATATTGCGGTGACGACAGAGATGAAGGAGATCGAGCTGGATGCGGTGATGTACGGACGGGCTCCGGTCTGCCCCAGATTCATTGTGCAAAGCAGTGAGGGGCGCGGCGTTCATGTCCGATTTGTCAGCCGTCAGCTCAGCATCGACCTGACAAAGCTTTTGCCGGAGGGAACCACTCAGATCCCTGAGTTTATTCTGTTTGGTGACTACGGCGGAACGATCTATCTTTGGGTCGACGAGGGAACGGGGACCGTGTCCGTTGATTTCAGACAAGGGAGGTTGTAAGCGATGTATTCTGTTTATGCCGATGGTGTCTGCATCTACAATGATGCCTTCGCGTTGGACAACATGAAGCTTGCAAACCCCAAGCTGACGCTGGAAGACAACGCGGCCGGTTCCTTCGTGATGACGGTTCCGCCCTCCAATCTCGGATATAGCACCATCGTCCGTATGGTGACCGACATTGCCGTCCACAAGGACGGAAAAGAGATCTGGGCGGGTCGCGTCCTCTCTGAAAACGAGGACTTTTACCTAAACCGGGTGCTTACTTGCGAGGGTGAGCTTGCATTCTTCAACGACAGCACACAGCCGCCTGCGGAGTACGCCGGAGGGACGATCCGTGAGTACCTTGAGGCGATCATCGCCATTCACAACGCAAAGGTCGGAGACAACCGGAAGTTCACCATCGGCATTGTTACTGTGGTGGATGAAGATTTTCCGACTTATTACACCAACTATGAAAAGACCATCACGATCTTGAATGCGTTGGTGGCGCAGTACGGCGGTCATCTGCGGGGGCGTAAGGAAGACGGCATCCGCTATCTCGACTATTTGGTGGATTACCCCGACACTTGCAGCCAGACGATCCAGTTCGGCTCAAACCTCATCGAACACACCAAGGGATGGGATATGACGGAGTTCGCAACGGTCATCGTTCCGCTTGGCAACAGGCTTGACAAGAGCGAGATCGAGGCATTGGACGCCTACCTGACCGTGGAGAGCGTGAATGAGGGCAGCCTTTATGTCCAGTCCTCCGAGGCTGTGAAAACCTATGGCTGGATCGAGAAAACAGTGACATGGGACAGCGTTTCTGATCCTGAAGGGCTGCTGGAAAAGGCGAAGGCATATCTTGCCGACTTGCAGTTCGACAACATGGAACTGGAAGTGAGTGCCCTTGACCTCCACTATCTCAACGCAAATGTAGAAGCCGTTAAGCTTTTAGACGAGATCCGCGTTATCTCGCGGCCGCATGGGCTTGACCGTGTATTTCCTGTCACGAAGCTGGAGATCCCTTTGGACAGCCCGGAGAATACCCAGTTTACGCTTGGCGACACGGTGCAGACAAGCCTTACCAGTGTGAACAACCAGATCAGCGCCGCTATCCTTGAGAAAATCGAGGGTCTCCCAAAGGCGCACAACATCCTAAAAGAGGCAAAAGAAAACGCCACACAGATCATGACAGCGGCCACGACCGGCTACATCACGATCACACGGGACGAATACGGTTCTGACACGCTTTATATTTCCAATATCCGCGACTATACCAAAGCCGACAAGCTCTGGAAATGGAACATGAACGGCCTTGGCTACTCAAAGGATTACGGAAAGACCTTTGGGCTTGCCATTACAATGGATGGTTCTATTGTGGCAGACTATATCACGACCGGTGTTCTCAATGCCGATGTGATCCGCGCCGGTACGCTGAAAGATTACGGCGGAAACTTTTCGCTTGACTTCGAGAGCGGCAAGCTGACGATGAAGAAAGGCTCCATCGACATTGGAGACGGAAACTTCACTGTTGACGAGGAAGGCAACCTTACCGCACGCAGAGGCACCTTTGCTGGTACTCTGGCTGCGGCGAAAGGCACCTTCAGCGGTACGCTGGTCGGTGTGGACGGAAACTTCAAGGGCGTGGTTCAGGCCTCTGACTTCCTTGACCGAGCGGGCAACAGCATGATGGACGATGAGCGATTCAAGTCTAAATACCTGAGCGTCTACGGACTTGCCGTTACCAACGGTGTCCGCACGACCTTTGCTGTTGATTCCAGCGGTTCCGTTACCATAGACGGTAAGGTGACGCTGTCCGCCGGAAGCACGATCAACTGGGCTTCCGTGACGAACCAGAATCTCACCTCCAACCCCGCCTACTCGCTGGCAAGCACGGCGAATGCAAACGCGGCCACCGCAAAGAGCGCAGCAGACGACGCTTACGATGAGGCTTCTGCTGCATGGTCAAGAGCAAACAAGGCCTATCAGGATCGGTGCACTGACCAGAATGTATTTGATGTGCTCACCTCAGGTGGTACGAAGTTCGGTATTTTCAGCGACTCGTACAGCGGACGGCTTTACATCAATGCCGATTATATTCGCTCCGGCACCATCAATGCCGATTATATCGACCTATCATGTGATTATGGTGGATTCTGCAAAGGGCATGGCTCTGACGGTCAGCATATGACCTACGGTGCGATGATGTATGGTTCTAACGGTCCTGGTTGGGAGCCTTATATTATTGTTACCAATGCTGGCGCCCGTATCTCCGGTTCCGGAGCAGACCTTGTTGTTTCCAGCGGTATCACCATGAGTGAAGAGCCAAGTTACGGTTCCGACTTAAGGATCAAGAACAGCATCGACTATGATCTTGCCTCTTATGAGGCGTTCTTCCTGGCGCTGAAGCCATCCACCTTCAAGTACAACAAAGGTACTTCCGGGAGGAAACATTTCGGCTTTATCGCCCAGGATGTAGAACAGGCAATGCTTGACACCGGACTGACATCAGATCAACTTGCGGCACTTGTTAAAGACCCTGTCAAAGAGATCCTTTCGGATGGCATCACGGACTACCGTTACAGCATCCGATACGGCGAACTTATTGCGCTCAATACGCACATGATCCAGAAACTCTATCAAATGGTCGAAGAACTGCTTCAGCAAAAGGAGGGATAATGTTGAAGAAACAGCTTAAAAATTCAGAAATGGTCGTGATGGTCCAGAACCTGCGGCCGCTTCTTCAGCTCCGCAACAAGATCGGCTATATCGCCGCGAGGAACTTCCGGATGCTTTCTACTGCTTTGACCGAGTATGAAGCATTCAAACACGACCTCATCAACAAATACGGAGAGCCCGACAAGGATGAAAGTGGCAACGAGACCGGAACCATTTCCATCAAGGTGGGCTCTCCTAATTTTAAGGCCTTCTGCGACGAGCTTGCTCCGTTCAACGAGATGGAGCATGAGGTCGAGCTGATGGCCGCTAAGTATGAAGATACGATCGGCTGTCTGAGCGGCGAGGAGATCCTGCTGCTCGACTGGATGCTGGAGGACTAAGGAAGGAGTGATTTAGATGGCTGATATCAGCAGCTTTCTGAAAAAAATCCTCAGCGCCATTTATGGCGAAGAGGTTCGCGGCTCCATCCATGATGCTCTGGCGGCGATGAACACGGAGTCCAGCAGCGCGATGGAGTTTGCCTCCACCGCCAAGGATTCCGCACAGGCAAATGCCGCGGCTGCCAAGAAGTCCGCCGAAGATGCCGAGAAAAAGGCGACAAGCGCCTCCGAATCCGCTGCGGCGGCTGCACTCTCTGAGGGAAGCATCAAGACCTCTGAGGAAAATGTCAACAAGCAGGCCGCAGATGCGAAAGAAGCTGCCGCCGGTGCTAAGGCATCTGAGACAGAGGCGAAGAACTCGGAAGAGATCGCCAAGCAGAAGGCACAGGAGGCCACGGACGCCAAGACAGCGGCGACGCTTGCCGAGGGAGAGGTCAAGGCCGCCGAGGAGCGCGTGAGAACCATCCGCTCGGAGGCTGAGACGCTGGGCGCACAGGCTACTGCTGACCGCAACGCAGCGGAAGAGGCCCGTGCTGCTGCGGAAGCTGCAAGAGACGCGGCGGTGAACAGTCAAAATGGAGCAAAAGCATCGGAAGATGCCGCTGCTGCATCGAAGACGGACGCCGAAGCCGCTAAAACGGCTGCTGTGGATGCCCGTGACAAGGCGCAGACCGCTAAAACGGCCGCCGAGAACGCGCGGGAGTCCGCCGAGAACTCTGAAGCAAACGCCAAGACTTACAAGGAGTCTGCCGCAGAGAGCGCCGCGACCGCACAGCAGTACAGCGGCAAGCCGCCTAAGCCGGAGAACGGTACCTGGTGGATCTGGGACGCTGAGAAGGGCGCCTATGTGAACACCAACATCAGTTGCGAGCTGACCGGCCCGACCGGCAACGGTATCCAGAGCATTCAGTTAACGCAGGGCAATCATACGCCCGGCTCGACTGATATTTACACCGTTACGATGACAGACGGAAGCAAGTACAACATCTCCGTCTACAACGGTCTGAACGGAACGGGTACGGGCGATGTGCTCGGCATCCATTTCGATCTGGTGCTGCCGGCCTCCGGATGGTCGAACGGTTCCATCACTGTGGCGGAGAGCCGCCTTGTGGCCGCTGCCAAGTACAAATACCTCATTGATGCATATGAAGCCAGCCGTGAAGAATACCTCGAATGCAATGTGCGTCCGAAAGACATCTCCACGACCGGCTTCATCACATTTGTGAACGATACCGACCCGATCAAAGACATCACGGTGAACATCGTGCGTCTTGAACTGTCGGTCAATGCCGAAGAAGGAGGCGAATGATTTGAAAATCGCAATCAAAAACTGCTTCACCACGCTGGTGGAGGACACTACACTGATCCAGAACGCAGCGACGCCTTATCCGGTCGAATTCGTCTTCAGCAAGGATTGGGACGGGTTCGCAAAGACTGCGCTCTTTGAGGCAGGCGGTGTCAGCATGGCTGTGGTGCTGAGCGAGGACAAGTGCAACATTCCGGGCGAATGCCTGAAGAAAGGCGGTATCCCGTTGAAGATTGCCGTTTATGGCGTCAAGAGCGAGGAACGGAAGTCGACGGGCTGGCATGTGACCAGCAAGATCCTCTTCCCGGCCAATATCAGCGTTGGCACAGGCGGCTCCGGAGACCCGATGGGCGATGAAGCCTACAAGCAGATCATGGGAATCATCGGTGACCCATCGACGGCGGGTTTTGGCAACAAGACGCTGACCGAGGTGATCGTTGAGATTCAGAGGAGCATTTCCGGAACGGCCTCGGATAAAGAGGTGGACGATATGCTGAACGACGCCTTTGCTTCGAGCGACCCGGGCGGAAGCACACCCGACAACACCGCTTCTGACAAAGAAGTGGATGACCTACTCAATGATGTTTTCGGCGAACAGCCGTGAACAAATATATTTAAGGGGGACATGCAATATGTCTACTACCAAGCACACTACTATTGAACAGCTCAAGAAACTGGCGCTGCGCACAAAGAGCGAGATTGGCCTTGTCGACGCTAAGGTTGCCGGCCTGACCACTAAGGTCAATGACCTGGTGACTGCCGGCGGCGAGCCTAACAAGCTGGAAGGCATCAAGCTCAACGGCACTCTGCTGGCCCTGACCGATAAGATCGCCGACATTCTCATCGCTGAGGGCAAGACCAACGGCACCATCTCCGCCAACGGCGTTGATATTCCCGTTCACGGTCTGGCGGCTCTGGCCTACAAGTCCGAGGTTGCTGAGAGCGATCTGGCTGCCGCTCTGAAGGCCATCATCGACGCCAAGGCGAAGCAGGCTGACCTGGATACCCTGACAGGCGACGGCGAAGGCTCCATCAGCAAGATGATCGACAAGGCTATCAACAAGTTCGCCACCGATGTGACCGATGACAATGTGGTCAACAGCTACAAAGAGCTGATCGACTGGGTTGCTAAGCACGGACCTGAGGCGACCAAGATGGCCGGCGGCATCAGCGAGAACAAGACCGCTATCGCCGACCTGAAGACTCTTGTCGGCACGCTGCCCGAGGGTGCGACCTCCACCACCGTTGTCGCCTACATCACCGAGGCGATCAACACCGCCCTGGAGTCTTACTACACCAAGACCCAGGTCGACGAAACCTTTGTCAAGAAGACGAACATCGTGATGGCTACCGACGAGGAAGTCGACGCCATGCTGACCGAAGTCTTCGGCGCTCAGGCTACCGTCTGATCCAGCATATGCGAACGGGGGATGGGGCTTCCTGTCCCCCGTTCCACCTTTTGAAAGGAAGGTAACAACACATGGCAGAGCATAAGCTTTCCACATTTGACCAGCTCAAAAGGCTGGCACTTGCGGGGAAGAGGGATTCCGCCAAGCAGGTAGCTGAATTGGCGGAGCTTGTTGCCGCCGGACTGGAGGATCTCCAGCATATCGGCATCTCTGTTACTCTGCCGGCCGCGAATTGGAGCGGCGGAGCGCAGACTGTTGCACATGCTTCCCTCTTAGCTGACAGCAACTATATTTATCTTGTAGGCGCAGACGCCGGTACCCGTAATGTGTACGACAGTTATGGCGTGAGCGCAGACAATGTAACCACAAGCGGGCAGATGACTTTCCGGTGCGATACAACGCCGACCGTTGACTTGTCCGTCTTTATCATTCGACTGGAGGTCGGAACAGATGAGTAATGTTGGCAAGGTATTCAACCTTTCCGGCGGCGGTGGCAGCGGCTCTCCGAAGATGGAAAGTCTGACTATCGCCACCCCGCCCAACAAGACGGTCTATAAGTCCGGTGAAACTTTCGACCCCACCGGCATGGTCGTTGTGGCAAACTACGGCGAAGGTCTGATGGCAAATGTGACGGGTTACACCGTCTCTCCCTCCGTTCTTACGGACGGGGTGAGCGAAGTTGTCATCACCTACACCGAGGGTCGCATCACGAAGACCGCGACGGTTTCTGTGACGGTGAAAAAGGTGCTTGTCAGCATCGCCATCCCCACGCAGCCAGCCAAGACGGTCTACCAGTATCAGGAGAGCCTTGATCCGACGGGCATGGTCGTGACCGCGACCTTCTCGGACGGGAGCACGGCGGCGGTACTGGATTACACCTATCCGACGACGAACTTCTCTACACTGGGGCGTCAGGTCATGAAGCTTGAATACACCTACGAAGGCGTGACGAAGAGCACAGACCTTGTCGTTACGGTGCAGGGCAAGACCATTGCCGTTCCGACGCAGACGAACATCCCGACCTACAACGGTTCGGATAAGACGCCGAGCTGGAACGGCTACGATCCACTCAAAATGGAGATCTCCGGCGTTACGAGCGCCTCTGACGCAGGTGGTTACACGGCGATCTTCAAGCTGTCCTACGGCTATCTGTTCCCGGACGGCACGGATGAGGCCCGCGTAAAGTGGACGATCGACCGCGCTGTCATCTCGGCTTTGCCGACGCAGACGGGAACGCTTGTTGCCGACGGCACGAGCAAGACACCGAGCTGGAACGGCTATGACACCAACAAGATGACCATTGGCGGCGATACCTCCGGTACGGCTGCCGGTGAGTACACGGCGACCTTTACGCCGACTTCCAACTACAAGTGGTCCGACGGCAGCACAGGCGCCAAGGAAGTGAAGTGGACGATCATCTCGGTTCTCGTTTCTATTCCTTCGCAGAGCGGTACGCTGACCTACAACGGCAGCGCCCAGACGCCGAAGTGGCAGAATTTCGACAATGAGAACTCCTCTGTGAGCGTATCTGCCAAGACGAATGCCGGCGATTACACGGCGACCTTTACCTTGAAGAAGGGTATGTGGACGGACGGTACGACCGCGGCAAAGACCATCAAGTGGACCATCGGCAGAGCTACCATCGCGGCGGTCCCCGCCCAGAGCGGCACGCTGACTTATGACGGCAACCCGAAGACTCCTTCGTGGAATACAGCCTATGACTCGGCAAAGATGACCGTTTCCGTGACGGCCGCTACCAACGCAGGCATTTACAGCGCTACCTTTACGCCGACTTCCAACTACAAGTGGTCGGATGGCAGCACCGGAGGCAAGACAGCATCGTGGACGATCGGCAAGGCCGTGAACAGCGTGACCAATTCGCCGAGCTCCATCGTGTTGAAGAGCAGTGCCAAGACCGCAACCTTTACGGTGAACCGCAAGGGCAATGGTACGATCACAGCCACCTCGAACAACACGAGCGTCGCGAAGATCAAATCCATCAATCAAAGCACCGGCGTTGTGACCGTTGAGAGCGTGAATGACATGACCGGCACGGCCAAGATCACCGTCAAGGTCGCCGAGGGGACGAACTACAAGGCGGCTTCTGATACGACGGTCAATGTGACGGCCACTTTCGTCACGATCTACGGCGTTGAGTGGGATTGGACAAGCGGCGGCTCCACCAGAGGCAAGCGCACGGACGCGGCGGCCGGCTTTGCTGAACCGAACCCCGCAGTAAACAACGGAGGAGGTTCTTCTCCATTCGACAACCTGATGCCGTGGTCCGGCATGCTGAAGGAGACCCGCAGCGGCGGCGTTGAGGTCAAGGAGCCGAAGTATTGGTTCAAGTGGACGAAGACCGGCAAGAAGCTGAAGCTCCAGATCGCGGACGGTTATGTCGAGGGCTTCTCCGTTGACCCTGTAAACAGGGACCGCGGTGACGGCCTTGGCGAGCTGGACTACTCCTACATCGGCCGTTATCACTGCGCCAGCGGTTATAAGTCCACCACGGGCGCCGCACAGAAGGGAAACATCACGAGAAGCCAGGCGCGCAGCGGTATTCATAACCTCGGCGCTAACTTCTGGCAGATGGATTTCGCTCAGTTCTGGTATGTGAACATGCTGTTCCTTGTGGAGTTTGCCGATTGGAACGGTGAGCGCATCGGCAGAGGCTGCTCTACGAGCAATTCCAAGATGAACAACGGTCAGACCGACGCGATGGGTTACCACACCGGTACGACCGCGGCAAGCCGCGACAGCTACGGCTTCACGCAGTATCGCAACATCGAAGGCTGGTGGGACAATGTTTATGACTGGATGGACGGCTGCTATTACAACAATAACGGCCTGAATGTCATCAGCAATCCCAACAACTTCAGCGACAGCGCGAATGGCACGCTGGTCGGCACGCCCTCTTCGGGCTATCCGTCCGACTTCACCATTCCGACAGCAAGCGGTCTTGAATGGGCACTGTTCCCGAGCGCGGCAAACGGCAGTCAAACGACCTATGTCCCGGATTACTGGGGCTTCAGTGGTAGGTATCCGTGCCTGTGCCATGGCGGTTACTATAGCCAGGACCAGAATCGCGGTCCGTTCTGCATCAACTACTTCAACGCGTCGAACACGGGCGGCGACGTCGGCTGTCGCCTCCAGGAACGCCCGCCAAAGGCGGCGTGACTGTTCCCCTGAAGAGGTAGGGGTGCAGGGGTGAGGGGGCCGCAGCCCCTTCCCCTTGCATTTCACTGATATTTTAAGAAAAACAACAATTTAACATGGGGTCAACTGTGCAGCAGACGATGGTCCCGGATAACTGGAACTTCAATGGTAGATATCCGTGCCTGTACCATGGCGGTAACTATAACCAGAACCAGAATCACGGTCCGTTCTACATCAACTACAACAACGCGTCGAACACGAACGACAACATCGGCTGTCGCATCCTTGCTGAGCCACAGGCTAACCCTTCATTTGGTAGTAAGGGTTCCTCACCCTTTCTATATCGCACGGTTGACCGCACAGCACTTGCTGAAGAAAAGCCGACAGGACACAGCTTAGTACACTTCGGGCCAGGTCTCGCCTTGGAACACCCCGCGGCGCTGGAACGGTTGTGAGGCTACAAGGAGGAAAAACATCCCTGATGAAACGAGTTCGAGTTTACAAAGAGATCATATCGGACGAAAACCTTCGTCTGGCAATTCAGGAAGTGAACGCCGGCCATCGGCGAAACGGCAATCACAGCCTGAACAAAAAGGTCATTGAGATCGAAAATAATATGGATGAATATGTGGAGAAGCTCCGAGCATTCATCCAAGGTCTGGTCGACGGAGACGAGCACATGCACCCGCCCCTCAAGCGACGGCGCTGGGACCGCAACGCGGACAGTGGCAAGGGCAAATGGAGAGACATCAACGAGCCGCTCTTGTGGCCGGACCAATATGTTCACCACGCTGTTGTGCAGCCGATGATCCCGCACATTATGCGGAGCATGGACCGGTACTGCATCGCAAGCGTCCCCGGCCGAGGGAACTCCTACGGCGTCAAGGCATTGAAGAAGTGGATGAAGAACGATGTGGAGGGCACGAAGTATTGCTGTGAGTGCGACATCTACCACTGCTTTGAGGAGCTTGATCCGCCGTATGTCATTGAAGCCTTGAAGCGGGTGTTCAAGGACACCGAAACGCTCTGGCTGTGCGACGCCATTATGGAATACGGAGTCCTCATCGGCGCATTCTTCTCCGCATGGTTTCTCCATTTGACACTCCAGCCCTTAGATCTGATGATCCATCAAAAGCAGTATGGCGTATCACACTATCTGCGGCAGATGGACAACTTCACTATCTTCGGTTCCAACAAGCGAAAGCTGAGGAAGCTGCTGGAGGATATCAAGAAGTGGCTTGCCGAGATCGGAATGAAGATCAAAGGTAACTGGCAGATATTCCGCGTCGGGTTTACGCCCAAGGTCGAAAGAGCGCATCAGGCTTTGCCGAAGAAAAAGCAGCGGCACCGCCGTCCGCGCTTACCATCAGCTCTGGGATACCGATTCGGGCACGGTTACACGATCTTGCGAAAGCACAATCTATTCCGGCTCAAGCAATCGCTTCATCTTTACTACTACCGGCGAGACAGGAACCGAGTCATCTCGTTCAAGAGGGCTTCGGGGCTGATCTCACGGCTCGGACAGCTTCGCAAATGCAATCATCAGCAGGTTTTGGACAGGCACTATCAGCCCAAGACGATGTTTGCACTGAAGAAAGTCGTCCGAAAGGAGTGCAGAAGACTTCAGGCATTATATCCGCCATACCAGGCGGCATAAAAAGGAGTGATTTTCATGAAAGTACAGGGAATGGTCAACCCCGGCAGCTTTACTGTGGAAGAGATCCCCGGTACCAAACGAAGTCTTGTCCGTCTCTACCAGAATGTGGAGGCGTGCAAGATCGCTAAGGATGCCGAGGACAAGGAAGGCCTTGACGGGTTCCAGTATGACGAATACTGCGTTGAGGTCGAGAGTTGGCCCGGACTTGCTGCCAGCGTGCGGGAGAACTACGACACCTACCTTGCAAAGGGTAAGGACAACGAGGTCGACCGCAGTAACGATGCGTTGTTCCGCGCTCAGAAAAACACAGACTCCATCGTCCAGGATACGGACGCGATGAGCGTGGATCACGAATACCGACTGACCCTGCTTGAGCTGGGTCTCTCGGAATAATTGAGAAAGGAGGAAAACGACTATGCTGTATCGCACTCTGAAGCGCATGATCGGGCGCGGCCAGACCAACGGCCTTGAGGAAAAGATCGACATTTTCTTCGCAGCCAGCAAGCTGACCGAAAGCGAGTATCAGGAACTCATCGCCATGCTCAAGGCAGAATGAACGCACCGGAGGATTGAGATGTGACTATTCAAGAGATTTTAGCCGGCGGGGGCGGTCTGCTCCTGATCCTTATGACCCTGGTGCAAATCGCCCCCGTCAAAATCAACCCCTGGTCAGCACTCGCTAAAGCCATTGGCAAGGCGATCAATGCTGACATTTCAAAGCGCCTCGATGAGATTGAGAAAAAGCTGGACTCACATATCAAAACGGATGATCAAGGCCGGGCCGATGACTGGCGGGCAGCGATCCTTCGCTTTAACAATGAGCTGCTTCGTCCGATCCGTCATACGAAGGAAGAATTCGTAGAGGTACTTGGGTATATCGACAAGTACGAGCATTATTGTGAAAAGAACCCTGAGTATCCAAACAGCCGCGCGGAAATTGCCATTGAGAACATTCAAGAGGTGTATAAGGTCCGGCTGAAGAAACGAGACTTCCTTCAGGACGAGGATAAGAAGGAGGTGGCGGCGCTGTGAGCAGGTGGGGCATCGGCCTTTCCGAGAAAATGAAAGCCTGCAAAGAAGCGGAACCGTTTACTGATATTTTGGAGGGGGATGGGGGTGTTCCTGAAAAGGACCCCCCGTCTTCTTCCAAAGCAGGGTTCAAGGTCACCACGATGAAGATTATCGTGTGGGTCTGTATTCTCAACGGACTTGCATGGGTATGGTGCAGCTATATCCTTGCATTGCTCGGACGGGAGCAGATCGCAGAGGCCTTGTCACAGGTCGCGCTCAAGGAGATCATCGGCGTGGTGCTGATCTACGGTCTCAAGGCGCTGTTTGAAAACCTGAGCAAGAACAACTCATGGCCTGACAAGGGAAATTCTACTCCGCCAGAAGACGGAGTGGGATAACAGGAGGAAAGAATATGGAGAGTGTACTGAACTGGTCTGTCATCATCAGCATCATTGGCGTGCTGGTGGTGCTGACGAACATTGTGGTACAGGTGCTCAAGAAAGTAACCTGGGACAAGCTGCCGACGAATGCTCTGGCGATGATCGTTTCGCTGGTGCTGACGCTCGGCGCTTTCTTTGCATATTGTTCCATCAAGGAGATCGCTGTGGTGTGGTATATGGTGTTTGCCGCGGTGGTCCTCGCGTTCATGGTGGCTTATGCGGCAATGTTCGGATTTGACAAGCTGAAAGAAGCACTTGCGCAGATCCACAAGTAGTGATTAGAGGTCGAAAAAGGTGTAGGAGAGCCGGTTATTTCTTGACTACTCCTACACCTGTGGCCTAAAAGTGGCGTGGGGACTGGATTTGATGCTTCTAAAATAGAAATATGAAGTACAGAGCACTACAGTTCACTAAGAATATAGAGAGGTATAGAAGTATGTCCTATTCTGAATATAAAGACTTAGCGCCGATTGATAATGTTGAAAATGGAGATGAATATTTTGAAGCTTTAAATTGGGCATTTAAAAACAAAAAGGTAAAAAATATTGCGCTTACTGGACCCTATGGTGCTGGCAAGAGTAGTGTTATCGAGACGTTTCTACAAAAAAACGAGAAATCTCAAAGATATATAGAGAAATTAACAAAAGGCAGCATTCGAAAAAATGCTATTAAAATATCTATGGCAACATTTTTTAAAGCGAATGGAACAGCGGAGGAGCAATTTAACGAAAAAATAGAAGTGGATGCTAATGAGGTAGAAAAGGGTATTTTAAAGCAGCTTTTTTATAAAGTGCAACCTAATAAAATTCCACAGAGCCGATACAGAAAACTGCATCGAATAAACAGTAAAATTACATTTGCTGGAATATTGATTGCGCTGCTGTTGATGATGCTATTTGTGGCGATTTTTGCACCTTCCCAATATAAGAATTTTGTGGAAGCAATTACAAATTTTATTTCACCTAAATTTACGGGAACAAAGTATACTGCATGTGCGACAATATTATTACTTCTTTTGGTTTCAGGAATTGCTACTTTCTTATATCGAGGAGCGATCTCAAAATTTAAAATTAAAGAAGTTAAATTGCCTTCAGATATGAAAATTCAGAGCGGAGAAGAAGAAACAGAGTCAGTCTTTAATAAAAATCTTGATGAAATTATGTATTTTTTTGAAACTACAGGTTATCAGACTGTTTTTTTTGAGGATTTAGATCGTTTGGATGATCCAAAGATTTTTGTACATCTGCGTGAATTGAATAACCTTCTCAATAATGATGATGCTATCAAAAACAAACCGATTGTTTTTGTGTACGCTGTAAGAGATGACATTTTTTCAAAGGAAGATAGAACTAAATTTTTTGATTTCATTATTCCGATTATTCCGGTAATTAACGCTACAAACTCTGGAGAAATATTGCTTCAAAGGTTGACTGAAGCAAAAAATAATGGAATTGAGCATGATATTTCACAAGGCTTTGTACTTGATATATCACCGTTTATTTCAGACATGCGTATTCTTCAAAATATTTACAATGAATTTGTTGTTTATAAGAAAACTTTGCGCACATCGCAGGAATTGAATTTGTCCGATGAGCAAATGCTCGCAATAATAGTGGTTAAGAATCTTTATCCGAGTGATTTTGCTGATCTTCAGAATGAAAAAGGTGTTCTGAAAAAAGCACTTATAGATAAGAATGATTTCATTGCGAAGAAAAAGCAGGAAATACAAAAGAGAATAGATGAATATTCAACGGTGATAACAGATTTTCAGAAAGATGTGCTTAAGTCTATTGCAGAAATCAAATATGCTATGCTTGGAGCTTTGATGGGTGGCCCCCATCAATTTATTGCTTTTAATAATAGTAGTTGGGGAGACTCAGGGGTTTCGGCTTCTATCATTATGGACGATAGCTACGATATGACTAAACTTATAGAAAATGAGTATAAATATATTCATTTTACTAATCAAAATGGTCAGTCTAGCAATCAAAGTTTAAGCATGGGGACTATAACACCATATATAGATCGATGGAGAGCTATAAAAGAAGTTGAAGTAAGAGGTCTTGAAAATCTACAGAATGATTTAGAAAAACTTAAAGAGAGCCAACATAAATTATCGGGAATGTCTATTGTGGAAATATTGAGAAAATATTCTGTGGATGAGGTGCTTTCGGAAAAAGTACGAGCGAATAGCTTGCTGGTGTTTCTTTTGCGGCGCGGTTATCTTGATGAGAAATATGCATGTTATATTAATTATTTTAAGGGAACAAGCATTACGAAGGATGATATGAATTTTATTCTTTCTGTGAAAAATCAGATTCCATTAGCATTTGATTATCAATTGACGAAAGTCTCAAGGGTTATTGAGCGCTTACAGGAGTATGAGTTTGAGCAAAAGACAATTTATAATTTTGATCTTATGGAGCAATTGTTAGAGGGACAATTTCCTGAAAAACTAATGCTTTTTTTAGAACAACTGTCAGATGAAGATGAAACTAGTTGGAAATTTATCGATGAATTTATTAGTAAAACCTCTTATCAAGAGAAATTTATTCGGGCATTGGCTGAAAAATGGCCTGAGATGTGGAATTATATTTCGGCAAATAAGACGTTGACTTACGATCGCCAATTGCTGTATTTACAGATGATATTGTCCGAATCTGAACTTTCGACTATAGAAAATCAGAATATAGATGGATGTATGACGCGGTATTTTGAAGAACATGATGATATCCTCCAAAAGTTAACATCAACATCTTGTGATGTGGCAAAAATCATATCCGTTTTGGATAGTTTAAAGGTTCAATTTAGTAGCCTTAGGACAGCAAATGTACCTGATGAAATATTGAATAGTGTTTTTGGCAAATGTCACTATGTACTTAATGCCGATATGATTAAGACTATAGTATCATATGAGGATAATGGACAAATTGGTAATTTGGAGAAACAGCCATATTCAACGTTGGTTATGTTGGATTATACCCCGCTGCTGCAATATGTTCATGATAATATTAAGCCTTATGTCAGTGAAATTGTTCTTGCACATAACAAGCTCAACGATAGACCAGATGATATTGTTGATTTGTTGACTCGACTTGAGGACGAACAAGAGATACAGATCAAATTGATTCAACAAGAAGATTTCTGTCTGGAACATATTGAGGAATGCGCAAATGAATCTGTACATGCTGAACGGGGGAAATGGCTGGTTGTCTGGAGTGCGTTGTTAAAAGAAAATGCTGTGACTATAAATTGGGAAAATATCTTTGCGTATTGGATGGTGTATCAGTTTAATGATGAACTAAAGAGCTATGTTTCAGATCATGAGGACGAACTAGCTGGGATGGACACAAGTATCATTAGTGACGAGTTTATAAAGGCATTTATACAGTCGAATCCAGCCAACCAAACAAAGGAAAAGCTTTTACCGGTTCTCAGATTGAGAAAATTTGACTTGGATATAGCATCGCTTGATCAAAACACATTACAAATTATGGTAGACTGTAATTATTTTGAGTTCATCTCTGAAAGATATGATAGTATCTATTCCGTATTTCCTGATATTGCAGTGAAGTTTATTCTGAAAAACCAAAATCAGTATATGATGCTAAGGGAGACTATTCCTATGACTTCAAATCTCTTTGAACGCTTAATTCTTAGTGCTGATTTTGAAAAAGAGAATAGAAATAAAATATTTTCGGATTATGCGGAAACCTATATAACAGAGACTGTTGTAAGGTGCATAAAATCTCTAAGTTTACCGATGACGAAAAATATTTTTAACTCTGCTTGGAATAGTATTGATGAGCAGAAACGAAAGGAGCTTCTGTTGGATTATTATAAGTTGTTGGATGCAGACGAACTTCAGCAGCGTTTTGAAGAACTTGGTAATGACTACGAACAATTCGCCAAACGCGCATACAGACATGATGTTAGTTTGCCTTTAACAACGAAAAATGAAGATTTTGCGAAATATCTTGAGCGAATTGGATACATCACAAGTTACAGTATAAAAGAAGAAAAAGAGTTTGATATGAAAACAAGAAAAATGAAAGAGCAAAAAGTACTAAAACTTCGGATTAAAAAGGTAAGATAAGAGAAGGGCGCATGCAGGTTTGCATACGCCCTTTCGGATGCTAAGCTGATTCAGATTGCCTGCGGCTTCTTCATGTCGTGGGAGAGAACCTTGATGTAAACGCCGTCCTCGCGGACCTGCGTCTCCGGCAGATCGGTGTCTGCTTCAGACTCAGTCTCCGGCACGGCGGATACTTCGTTAGACTCTCTGCTCTTCGCGGCGCTGTTCAGCTCCTCCTGCAGACGGTTCTCGAGCCAGTCGATCATCGCGTCACGCGGAACAATGATGCGGCGTCCAAGGTGGATGCAGGGAAAGCCGGGTTCACGGAGCAGGTCGTAGATGCCGCTGCGAGAGATGGGGAAGATCTCCAGCAGGTCGTTGGCGGAAAGCATTTCGGGCTTCGACTTCAGATGTGCAAACATGTTCATGATAATTTCCTCCTAATGAATATTGAAATGGTATAGATTTTGATGAACCCGGTCCAGCCGATTTACCTGCGGGGTGGTGGGTGCAGAGTGCTCCTCTGCGGTTATAATATATACGCCGGTGTGCGCCTTAGTCGGTTTTCGACTTGCAGCGGCAGCATTTACGGCATTTTTTCTGCGGTTTCTCACCGAAATACTTCTCGATGACACGCCACAGGCATTTCCTGGAGTCGACGAGACTATGAAGCGCGTTCAGTCGCTTGAGCCTGCGCGCTACCGCCTTGCGGCCGCCAGACTGCGACAGGGTGCGCTTGTTGCGGTCGAAGTCGGACTTGGTGTAGAAGAGTACGCAGCGAGACTTCTTGCCGTCACGGCCGG
>ERZ779889.1832-NODE-1832-length-19420-cov-4.748877_pt1 | contig 19420 bp, 15 predicted proteins | sample MGYA00511030_ERZ779889 | MGnify/ENA primary metagenome ERZ779889 (study PRJEB29588, sample SAMEA2160616) | human gut metagenome | biome: human gut; feature: human-associated habitat; material: faeces | place: Denmark | collected 2008/2010 ...
TTATGAGGCTTTAAGGAAAAATAATAAGGAATTTTTGGACAAACATATAGATAAAGAAGAATTGAATAAATTTTCTCAAAAATATTTTAATCAGATAAGTCAAATACTAACAAATAAAAGAACAGCAAATTTGCAAAGAACTCAAAGTATGCAATTAATAAAATATCCATATAAAGGAGTGTATATTTTTAATGAATATCAGCCAAAAGAATTAACAGAAATAAATGCTAAGAAATATTTTCAATTTTTTCTTGCCTTTAATAATGAAGGAAAGATAGAAGAAATTGGATTAGGCGATAACTCTATTGTTGATGAAAATTATCATGAAAAACTTGACACTATGGTAAATAATATTATGCAAGCTGTTTATAATACTCATAATAATCAGCAATATATTAATTCGTTTTGTACTGAGAAAAAGGCACGCTTTATAAAAGATTATTCAAAAAAATATTTAAATGCCATTTATAAAAAGCAAATTCTTAAAGTCTTTTTTAAAAATGTTAAACTACTGCAAAAATATGGAAATTATGTTGATATAAACCATAATTGTGCTTATGTTTATACAATAGAATTTAGCGATGGCACAAAAGAAGATAAAATTTTCTTTGTACACGAGGATTTATTTGAACCTAAATGTATTTATTTTGCAGATTGGTATGATAATTTGACAATAGTGTAAAAACAGTTATTAGATTTTACATTACTAAAAAATAAAAACCCCGTATCATTTTAGATACGGGGTTTTGTATAACTGGATATATAATGTTATCTATACTGAAGGCAGTTATAAATTGCCTTTTAAGCCAATCGCTTCGGCATACTCCTGCATACTGGCAATGGTTTCTTTAATAACATCGTCCAAAGGTTTGCCTAACATTTCGCAGCCGTTTTTAATAATTTCGCGGTTAACACTGGCAGCGAAGGATTTATCCTTAAACTTTTTCTTAACGGATTTAACCTCCAAATCTAAAACGCTTTTGGATGGGCGCATTAAACATAACGCATTGATAAGCCCGGTTAACTCATCAATCGTGTACAAAACCTTTTCCAGATTTCTTTCCGGCTTAACATCGCTGCAAAGCCCATAGGCGTGGCTGCAAACGGCGTGGATGTAAAAATCACTGATGCCGCGTTCCTGCATAATTTCGGCAGCTTTGGTGCAATGTTCTTCCGGAAATTTTTCGTAATCAAAATCGTGCAATAGGTCTGCGTTGCCCCAAACATCGGCATCCTCGCCATAAAGCACTGCAAAATGGCGCATGGCAGCTTCTACCTGCAAGGCGTGCTTTCTTAATGCGGGCGTGGCTGTGAATTCACAAAGCAGTGCCCATGCTGCTTCTCGCGTTAAAGTTTTTTCCATAAATAAAGCCCCCTCGGCAAATTTATTATCAGCAGCGCGCCGGAGCGCAACTTTGAACTTTTTTACTGTGAACTTGACGCGGGCGCCAGCAATACATCCATCGGGCATTCGCCCAAAGCGCAGGAATATATTTACGTCATCGAAGGCGAACTTTCCATTAAAACTGATGCCGCACTGTATACGCTGGATGAGGGTGATTTACTGGTATTCAATTCCAGCGTTAACCATACCTATATTAATAATAAAAATGTAATAGCAAAATTTATGGTCATTAACTATTATCTGTGCTAACGGCAAAACAAAAACACCTGCTATCGTAAGATAACAGGTGTTTCTTTTGCTTATTGCTTAAATAACTGTTAAATTATTTGTTGAAATAACGAGCAAGCAGACCAGCGAAAGCTCTGCCGTGGCGTGCTTCGTCACGAGCCATTTCATGAACGGTGTCATGGATAGCGTCAAGGCCGAGTTCTTTAGCGCGTTTTGCAAGGTCGGTTTTGCCTGCGGTTGCGCCGTTTTCAGCTTCTACGCGCATTTCAAGGTTCTTTTTGGTGCTGTCGGTAACAACTTCGCCGAGCAGTTCAGCAAATTTTGCAGCATGTTCTGCTTCTTCGTAAGCAGCTTTTTCCCAGTACAGACCGATTTCAGGATAGCCTTCACGATGAGCAACGCGAGCCATTGCAAGGTACATGCCTACTTCGCAGCATTCGCCGTTGAAGTTAGCACGCAGGTCGTTTTTAATATCTTCGGGAACGTCTTTAGCTACGCCAACAAAATGTTCAGCAGCCCAAGTCATTTCACCTTTCATTTCAACGAATTTGGAAGCAGGAGCTTTGCACTGAGGGCAATATTCCGGAGCTGCTTCACCTTCATAAACATAGCCGCAAACCTGGCAAACAAATTTTTTCATTATACATTCCTCCATAAAGTACAATTATATGAGCAGTTAGTTCTTAACCGCTTTACTGTAATGATTTTAACATAGGCAGCAACAGTTGTCAATAATTATTATTAATTGTCTTGAGATGCTAAAATTAAAATTTTTGTGAAATGCATTTATAACATCCGCCGGCGCGAAATGCTGCAAAATTTAAGCAGAAACAGCCTTGGCTATTGTAGAATAGCGCAGAAATTGCTATAATATACAGAAGATACCGGAGGTACGATATGGAAAAATTTGTTGTAACTTTAAATCATCACGCTCATTATGGATATGTTGAATATGACCCGGAAACCAAAACGGCAAACGTTTGCCTTGATGTGCCGGAAGCAAAAGCAAAAGTGGAAGAATTTTTGCAAAAACCTTTGACGCTTGATTTGCCTGAGGGCGATACTATCCGTCAGTTTGTTACCAAAACTTTAATGCCGTTGGAAAGCCTTGAAAATTTTAAGGCGTGCCTTGGCAGATTGTGGTTTCATACTGATGTAAGAGTTGAATGGAGCATGCCTCCGGGAGCAATGGATAATTTATAATTGCCGTATTGGTAAACTTATGTTAAACTTAATAAGCTATTTTGGTTCCGTAGCTCAGCAGGATAGAGCAACCGCCTCCTAAGCGGTAGGTCGGCAGTTCGAATCTGCCCGGGACCACCAGTAAATATGCGCCTTCCCAGACTTTTGGGAGGGCGTTTTTTATTGGTTTTACAACAACAAGACTAAATTCAAGACTAAATCGCGAAGTAAACAAAAAATCCGTCAGAGCGTTTTTAGAACTCTGACGGATTTTTGTTATTTTGGAATTATAAATATGGGCTGTTTAGTTTCAAAAATAGAGTTTAGATTTTTGGTACAAGTTTCCAAAAACTCTTTATTTGCTACGTTAATCATGAAGTAATGGAAAATTTGATAAGTTCGTAACTTGATTTCTGATGCGTCCTTATCCGCAAACTCGTAGATACGGTCGCCAACATAGCGTTCCCACTCGTAACTTATTACATAGAGCAGGAAAATTATATTGGCTCGCGCTTCAAAACTGTATAATGCTTTGCGTTGCTCATAGTTCTGATAATCTTCTGGTATGCTGATAGGTAGCTCTACTTCTATGTCACAAACACTTACTTTTAGAGGGAAGTTTGCAGGCTCTATTTTTTTTATGACACTTTCAGAATAGATTTCATCGGTTCGGCCGGTGAGCCAGTCGAGGTTTACAGCGAAGATATCTGCTATAAATTGTAAGGTATCAATAGCGGGAGTGCGTTTATTATTTTCCCATAAACTCAAAGTAGATTGACTTAAATTTATTAAATTAAATATAGTACAATATCTGGATAATTCTTTATGTGTTAAATTATGTAAAGTACGTATTTCCTTTAAACGTTTTGTAAATAGAACTGGAGAAAACACGAAAGCACCTCCGAACAAAATAATATGACAAAAGTCATTGACTTTAGAAGACAAATAGGTTACAATTATAATAACAATATTGCAAAAGTCATATAGTTATTATAATTGGAAAAAAGTCATATATAGTAATTATAGCACTTTCGAATCAAAATAGAAAGGAGCAAATATAATGGCCAGAAAGCGCATGTTTACGTTGGATGTTGTGGACCAGCCACAGTTTTTAGATATGCCTGCGACAAGTAGATGCCTATATTACGAGCTGGGCATGCGAGCTGACGATGATGGCTTTATTGGCAATATATCTAGATTGTTGGTTTGGCTTAATGCTACGCCTGACGATTTGCGTATACTTATTGCCAAAGGGTATTTAATCGAATTCGCGTCAGGCGTAATAGTAATAACTGATTGGCTACGGCATAATACTTTAAAAGGAGACCGATATCATCCTTCAATATATGACGAAAAAGCACTAATAACACTAAGTGCTAATAAGAGATACATGCTGTTAAGCGGTTCCAAACTGGAACCACAGTATAGTATAGAAAAGAATAGTAAACATACTACTACTAAGTTAGATAGTAGTAGTAATACTGACTTTAATACAAAGACTGTGGATAATGTGGACAAAACACTATTGAGTGAAATTTTAAAAAATCTACCGCCTAGCAACAAAGCGCGCAAAAAAATACTCGAAAAATACGGAGGTGTCGTAAATGGCTAAAAAATTTTATTCGGTCGCCGAGGTGGTCGACATAATTGGCAACATCAGCAAAGGCAACGTTTATCGCCTAATAAAACGCGGTGAAATACCGGCAATGTATATTGGCCAGCGTCCTTTTGTGCCTTGCAGCTGGGTAGCAGCAAAACTTGCTGAGGCCGATGCCTGGCAGCAAAAAGATGCTGCCGCAAGTAACGTATAATGGCACGCCGTGCATGGGGTGAAGGATCAACCTTCTACGATAATAGCAATAAATGCTGGACTTGGCGCGGTAAATATATTGTTAACGGCATAAAAAAGCCTAAAACAATAACCGCAAAGCGGCAAATTGACCTGAAAAAGAAGGTAGACCGCTTTAAGCTGTTGGTTGATGAAGGTTACTTTGCCGATGATAATACCAACCTTAAAACATGGATTGAAACATGGCTTAATGTTATTGTTAAACCAACCGTAAGGCAAAGAACTTACGAAAATTACGGTGAGCGTTTGGGGTATGTTATCGAAAAATTTGGTGACCGTAAATTAAAGACTCTGACCCCGTTAGAGTTGCAGAATTTCTTTAATGAGTTGCGGTTAACAGGCGGCAAAAAGCAGCAAGGTCTTGCCGCCGAAAGTGTAAACTGTTGCCGTCGTTATTTAAAAATGTGCCTTAATTCTGCGATTCAAAACGGTTTGTTAAAATCTAATCCGGTAATTGGCACAAAACCCCAACGTAAAGTCCAAAGCGAAATGGTTGTCTTGGATGATTTCGAGGTGCAGCACTTTTTAGAGATTGTGAAAAAAGGTGACTATATCTATACCGGGTCAAAAAGCCCACGGTATATACGCCGTGATGAAGGCACAGAATATTACATTCAATGCTTTTTTAATATGTGCAATTTGGCGTTTGCCAGCGGTATGCGCCTTGGTGAATTACGGGGCTTATCGTGGTCATGCATCAACTTTAAAAAGAAATATGTGCAAATCAAAAATCAAATTGTTCGTATTCGAAATGACGATATTTTTGATGAACCAAAAACAGATAAATCAAAGCGCAAAATTGCCATTGATGATGCCACCCTAAACGCACTGAAAGAATATAAAAATTATCAGCTTGGGTATGAAGCGATGCTTGGTGATAAATTCGAAAACGAACATAATCTTTGTTTTACAAACACTTGGGGCAAGCCCTTTGATGTTTCAAATTTCCGTGACCGATATTTTCGCAAAATGCTTTTGGCAGCCGAAGTTAAAGACGGATTTACCCCGCATTGCATGCGTCATACTCATGCCACATTACTGTTAAAACATGGTGTAAATATCAAGGTTGTGTCGGAGCGTTTAGGGCATAGCAGCGTAACAGTAACGCTTAACATTTATGCCCATGTGCTTGAAAGCATGGAAGAAACAGCACCATCAACTTGGGCGCAAATAATGCGCGGAGTAGAAAATATTGATAAGAAAAAATTGTGAATTCCGTTGTTTGTTGATATAATATAAATATAATTTTTAATACCTACTATTGTAGGCGCGATTAAGAGAAACTATCGCTTAAAGGGTTTAGTTTACCCTTTTTGTCGATAGTTTTTTGTTTATATCCGTAAGATGGGAAATAGTGAAAACGTGAAAGGCTAATCCTCGGTAAAAACCGAGGCGCACTTAAGGGTTTTGAGCTTCGCCCTAAAACCCGTGCTTCACGGCTTACGCCGTTTTCGCTTTATCTTTTACTAAAAGGTAAAAACGAAATCGTCACATTCGTTCCTGCCGCGCCAATAGCGCGAAGGTAAAAATTTAAAATGTAAATTCAAAAACAAAAGGAGGGGAGATGTAAAAGTGGCAACGTATCATTGCAGTATAAAAAATGGAAAAACTGGAAACGGAAAAGCGCACTGCGATTATATTTTGCGCGTTGGTAGCTATGCTAACGGAACAAAAAAAGAAGAATTGGTGTATTCACAGTTTGGCAATCTGCCGACCTGGGCAGCATCTCCTTCCGACTTTTTTGAGAAAGCAGATTTATACGAGCGCAAGAACGGGAACGTTTATACAGAATTTGAAATTGCATTGCCTAACGAATTAACGCTGGAAGAAAATATAAAATTAGTACAGAGCTTTGTTGAAGAAAATGTTGGCAATAATAAAGTATACTGCTTTGCCATCCACGAAAAAAATGCTGCGCTTGATGATACTAACAAACAGCCGCATGCACATATTATGTTCAGTGAACGTATCATTGAAAACAAAGAAAATATAAAACCTGACTATCAGTTTTTTAAAAAATATAATATAAAACAACCAGAAAGGGGCGGTTATAAAAAAGATGATAGATTTACAAAATCACTTGCGGTCGGCTCACAAAATACGTTAAAAGTTCGCAAGAGCCTGGAAAAAATTATTAACGATACTTACGAAAAAAATGGTTTGGATATCCGCGTCTCCTGCAAGTCTCTAAAAGACTTGCGGGCTGAAGCTTTACTCAAAAATGACAAAGAGCAATTTGATTATTATGACCGTCCTGCACAAAATCATCTTGGGCTGAAGCTGGTGAACCAAATGAAAAAACAAATGAAGAAACCGGATTTTCAATTCAAACGTTTATCGGGCAAAGCGCGTCTGTATGTTCTTTCAAAAGAAATTAAAAACACCTGTAATGAAATTCGTAAATATAAAAAAATCATCGCAGAACTGCGCGAACTGGAAGCACAGGAAAAATTAAATATTGCAAGCCTGAAGGCAGACCTTTCGGGTAAAACTCCGGAAGAAATTACTCTTAACGGAACTAAATTTGCCAACCGTTTGTATGCGTCCGCATTTACGATTGGCAACAAAGTAAAAGAAAATAACCAGCGCATTGAAGCCGTACAAAAATTCATTTTAAGTGATGAGCGCATACATAAAATTGCATTGTCCGTTTATACAAAAGGGCAGAGCAAGCACATAGACAAAGAAAAAAGAAAAGTAGCAAAGCTGCGCAAAGATTTTGACGCGGCCTTTGATAAATTCGCCCAAAAACCGATGCCGAAATGGCATGAATTAAATTATAAGCGCGAATATGCCGATGAAAAAGATAAGTTATTAAAATGGCAAAATGACGTGTTGGAACGCGAAAAAAATCTTGCTGTAAAGCTGGAAATGTACGAAGCTAAACTACGAAAACCAGAATATGTTACAGGTATAAAAGAAATAGAAGCAGCATTATATAAAAAGAATGAAGTTTGCAAAAATTATCTGAAAGACCTTAAAGAAAGCAACCGTAATTTGAAAGCGATGGGCAGGCAGCTGCTATCCTTAAATAACAAATTACTTCCAGGCTATAACTATAAATTAGATAAAAATGCAGCTGATTTTATCAAAAAATCTAATCTTGAAAAACAGCGTGGGCATGACCCATCACTGCAAATCAAGCTGGAAAACAGCATAAATAAACTGAAAGCGGCTGTGAACAAAGCACGTGATGAGCAGGTAAAAGGTGGCATGAAAGCTGATTTATCGGTAGATATTAAAGATAACGGCATGGAAATTTAAGCACAGCCACGCCAGCCGGAAGTTTTTATGCTTCTGCTGGCGTGGCTGTGTTTAACCTGCCGCCTAATTAAAGCAAAATATATCAATCTGTCTAATCGTTCAAATCATTTTAATGTGTTATAATTATAATAATTAAAAGTTTTTACTATTCATTGTAATAATAAGCCTAAATTTAATCGCATATACGAAAGGAAGCTATGATGGATAACCAGGTGCATAATCAAATAGTTAGTTTTATTTGGGGCATTGCCGATGACTGCTTGCGTGATGTTTATGTTCGCGGCAAATACCGCGATGTTATTTTGCCGATGACGGTGATACGCCGTCTGGATGCTCTTTTAGAAGGCAGCAAAGAAGCCGTACTGGATATGAAACAGAAACTTGATGCGGCTAAAATAGATAACCAGTGGCCTGCTTTATGTAATGCTGCCGGGCAGGCTTTTTGCAATGCATCACCGTTTTTGCTGCGCGATTTAACAAGCCGTGCTAAAAAGCAAACATTAAAGGCAGATTTTATTGCCTATTTGGATGGCTTCTCTCCTAATGTTCAGGAAATTTTAGAAAAATTTAAATTCCGCAACCAAATTGATACAATGATTGACGCCGATATTTTAGGCGCTGTAATAGAAAAATTTGTTTCACCTGATATTAACATTAGTCCTAATCCGGTTTATAAGGATGAAGAAAAAACTATACTTAAACACCATGGCCTTGATAATTATGGCATGGGCACAATTTTTGAAGAACTCATACGCAAATTTAACGAAGAAAACAATGAGGAGGCAGGTGAACACTGGACACCGCGCGATGTTGTGGAACTGATGGCGGATTTAGTGTTTATGCCGGTTGCCGGGCAGATTAAGGATGCAACTTATTCCTGCTATGACGGCGCCTGCGGCACGGGCGGAATGCTTACCGTAGCGCAGGAGCGTTTACAGGATTTAGCTGCGCAGCACGGCAAAAAAGTATCTATCCATCTTTTTGGGCAGGAGATTAACCCGGAAACTTACGCTATTTGCAAGGCAGATATGCTGCTGAAAGGCGATGGAGAGCAGGCCGAACATATTTCTTTTGGTTCCACGCTTTCGTTTGATAACAATGCTACGCGCCAGTTTGATTTTATGCTTTCTAATCCGCCCTATGGCAAAAGCTGGAAGGTAGACGCTGAAAAAATGGGCGGCAAAAAAGAAATTCTTGATACCCGCTTTAACACCTATCTTGAAAATGGCGAACAGCTTGCAATGATACCGCGTACAAGTGATGGTCAGCTTTTGTTTTTGCTTAATAATGTGGCAAAAATGAAAAAGGAAACTACGTTGGGCAGCCGCATTGCAGAAGTACACAACGGTTCTTCCATTTTTACCGGCGATGCTGGCAGCGGTGAGAGCAATGCACGCCGTTATTTAATTGAAAATGACCTGATAGAAGCAATTATAGCCGTGCCAGAAAATATGTTTTATAACACCGGCATTGGCACATATATTTGGATTTTAAGCAACAAAAAAGAAGAACGCCGCAAAGGTAAAATACAGCTGATTGATGCTACGGCAATGAAAGCGCCGCTGCGTAAAAACATGGGCAAAAAGAACTGTGAATTTACGCCGGAGCTACGCCAGGAAATTGTACGGATTTTTATGGAAATGGAAAACAGCGAAGTAAGCAAAATTTTTAACAATGATGAATTTGCTTATTATTCCATTACCGTAGAACGCCCACTGCGCCTGCGGGTATACCCGCAGCGAGAAATACCGGCAAGTTTATTTAAAAAACGGGAAGAATGGGAAGCTGCTAAAAAGGCTGTTGCATCTGTACCGGCAGATACGCCCGTTGATGATTGGGCCGCTTTTGCAAAAGCTACCAAACTAAAAGCGGCAGTGCTGAAAAAAATACGCCCCTTTATTACAGAAAAAGACCCGGACGCCCAACCTGTTGAAGGCGAGGCGGATGTTGAATTGCGCGATACGGAAACAGTGCCGTTTAAATATGAGGGCGGCATAGCAATCTTTATGCAGAACGAAGTGCTGACCTATGCGCCGGATGCCTGGGTGGATGAAACCAAAACGCAGATTGGTTATGAAATTAGCTTTACCAAGTATTTTTATAAACCGGTTGAATTACGCCCTATGGCGGATATTTTAGCAGACCTAAAAGTACTGGAGCAGGAAGCTGATGGTTTGATGGCGGAAATTATGGAGGGGATAACCAATGATTAAGGTTGATTTTATTAATCGTTGGAAGTCTGCTAAACTTTTTACAATATTTATTGAAAACAAAGATAAGAACAGTTCATTTTCAAATGACTATGCTTTACAATTTTATTTTGGAAGTATTATTCCAAAGAAAAAATATGAGCTGACTGATGAATTAATTGATATTTATAAAAAATATACTATTGTTAGACCTTGTGATATAGTAATAAATGGCTTAAATCTTAATTATGACTTTATAACTCAAAGAATTGGACTTGTAACAGAACAGGGAATAATAACATCTGCATATATTTCTTTACGCTGCCGACAAAATTTTAATGCTTTATACTATTGTTATCTTTTTAAAGTATTAGATGCGCAAAAGTTATTTCATGGAATGGGGACTGGTATTAGATTAACTTTATCATATAATGAATTAAAATATCTTGAACTTCCTGTCCCTCCGCGCGATGAGCAAGAGCAAATTGTACGCTTTTTGGATTGGAAAGTATCGGAAATTAACAGGCTGGTTAACATAAAGCGTCAAGAAATTAAAGCATTGGAAGAATTGAAGCAGTCAATAATTAGTCATTCGGTTATAAAAGGCTTAAATTCTAGCACAGCCAAGAAATACAGTGAAACCAAATGGCTGGGTGATATTCCTATACATTGGCAATTAAAAAAAATAGGTGCTTTATTTGTTGAACGTAAAATAAAAGTTTCTGACAAAGATTTTGCACCGCTTTCTGTTGCTAAAATTGGGGTAGTGCCTCAACTGGAAACGGCTGTGAAAACAGATGCAGGGGATAATCGTAAATTGGTGTGTGTTGGCGATTTTGTGATTAACAGTCGTTCTGATAGAAAAGGCTCTTGTGGAGTTTCTAATTTAGACGGTTCTGTATCGCTAATCAATATAGTATTAGTGCCAAGAGATGAATTGAATATCAATTATGTTCATTATCTTTTAAGAAGCCAGCCGTTTTCAGAAGAATATTACCGTAATGGCAGAGGCATTGTTGCTGACCTTTGGACAACAAGATATAGTGAGATGAAATCAATTATGCTTCCTGTTCCTCCGTTTGATGAACAGGAAGAAATTGCACGATTTTTGGATTGTAAAGTATCAAAAATTAATAAGCTTATGAATATTAAGCGTAATGATATTGATTCACTTAATGAGTTAAAAATTAAACTTATCGCCGATGTTGTTACTGGTAAAATTGATGTGTGCGGCATTAAAGTACCGGACTATGAATTTGTTGCTGAAAATGCCGATAGTGATATTGACGATAACGAAGATGACAAAGCTGCTGATGAAAATTAAACCTGCTTAATTTACCGGCGGGTTCATAAAAAGGAGAGTTCATTATGCCATCCTTTACCAACACCAAAGAAAGCGGGCTGGAAGCCCTTATAGTAAAAAGCCTTGTTGAGCAAAACGGTTACGAAGAAGGAACGAATGAAGATTACAATAAGGAATATGCCGTTGATGAAACGCGCTTGTTCCGCTTTTTAAAAGTTACGCAGCCGCAGCAAATGGGAAAGCTCGGCGTGTTCACTTCTGCGCAGAAAAAACGTGCCTTTTTAAACCGTTTGCAGGGCGAGATTGCCAAACGCGGCATTATTGATGTGCTGCGCAACGGTATAAAGATTTACCCGGTAGACATTATTATGTTTTATCTTACGCCGACGGAGAACAATGATAAAGCACGGGGGCTGTTTGCTCAAAACATTTTCAGTGTAATAAGGCAGCTACGCTATTCTATCAGCGCAAGCAAGCTGGCACTTGATTTATGTGTATTTATTAACGGCTTGCCGGTTATTACTTTTGAACTGAAAAACCAGTTAACCAAACAGAATGTTGAGGACGCAGTGCAGCAGTATAAAACAGACCGCGACTCGCGAGAGCTGCTTTTCAGCTTTAAACGCTGCATGGTACATTTTGCTGTGGACGATGCCCGCATAAAATTTTGCACGAAGCTTTGCGGTAAGAACAGCTGGTTTTTACCCTTTGATAAAGGTTATAACGATGGTGCCGGTAATCCGCCTAACCCAAACGGCATAATGACGGATTACCTTTGGAAAGATATACTTACCAAAGAAAAACTGACGCTGATTATTGAAAATTTTGCGCAAGTAGTTGTGGAAGTTGACCCGGAAACCAAACGCAAAAAAGAAAAACAAATTTTTCCGCGTTATCATCAGCTTGATGTGGTTACAAAGCTTCTTGCTGATGTAAAAGAAAATGGCATTGGTAAAAAATATTTAATTCAGCACAGTGCCGGCAGCGGCAAATCCAACTCCATCGCATGGCTGGCACATCAGCTTATCGGGCTGGAAGCGAACGGGCATCCAATGCTTGATTCTGTTATTGTTGTTACAGACAGGCGCATTTTAGATAAGCAGATACGTGATACAATTAAACAGTTTATGCAGGTGCCAAGCACTGTAGTCTGGGCAGAAAGCTCCGGCGTTTTAAATAAAGCTATTACCGAAGGCAAGCGCATAATTGTTACCACTATTGAGAAATTCCCGTACATTGTGCCGCAAATTGGAGCGGAACACAGGGATAACCATTTTGCCATTATTATTGACGAGGCTCATTCAGGGCAAAGCGGAAGAAATTCTGCGCAGATGAACCTTGCCCTTTCCGGCCTTGCTTCTGATGATGAAATGGACAATGAGGATAAAATTAATGCCATGATGGAAGGGCGTAAGCTTTTGAATAACGCCAGCTATTTTGCCTTTACGGCAACGCCAAAAAATAAAACGCTGGAAACTTTTGGCGTGTCTTATGAGGAAGATGGTGAGATTAAACACCGGCCGTTTCATATTTACACTATGAAGCAGGCTATTCAGGAAGGCTTTATTTTAGACGTTCTGCAAAATTACACGCCTATTGACATCTTTTATAAACTGATTAAAACTGTTGAAGATGACCCGATGTTTGATAAAAAGCGTGCGCAGAAAAAACTGCGCAGCTTTGTGGAAAGCAACAGCCATACTATCGCCAAAAAGGCGGCTATGATGGTGGAACACTTCCACGAACAAGTTATTGCCAAAGGTAAAATTGGCGGTCAGGCGCACGCCATGGTTGTTACTGCCAGTATACCGCGCTGTCTTGAATATTATTACGCCATTAATAAATGCTTGGCGGACAGGCACAGCCCATATAAAGCTATTGTTGCTTTTTCGGGCGAATGTAAATACAAAGGCCAGGAGCCGCCGCTGACATCAGCGGGATTGAATGGTTTTGCTGATGCCGAGATACCTAAAAAATTTAAAAGCGACCCTTATCGCCTGCTGATTGTGGCGGATATGTTTCAAACAGGCTTTGATGAACCACTGCTGCATACAATGTATGTTGATAAAATGCTTTATGATATTAAGGCTGTACAGACGCTTTCGCGCCTTAACCGCTGCCATCCTAAAAAGTATGATACGTTTGTTTTGGATTTTGCTAACAAACCGGAAGTTATACAGCAATCGTTTGAACGTTATTACCGTACCACTATTCTTTCCGGTGAAACTGACCCCAACAAACTTTATGACCTTGTGCAGATAATGGAGGATTATCAAGTTTATACAAATGAAGATGTGGAACTGCTTGTAACCCTTTATCTTGATGGTGCAGAACGTGATAAGCTTGATCCTATTTTGGATGCTTGCACTGTTATTTATAAAGCACTGGAAACGGATGACCAGATTAAATTTAAGAGTGCAGCTAAATCGTTCTGCCGTACTTATGGTTTTCTTGGTGCAATACTGCCTTATGGCAATGCTGATTGGGAGCGGCTTTCAATATTTTTAAATCTTTTAATACCCAAGTTGCCGTCGCCGCGCGATGATGACCTTTCGCAGGGAATTTTGGAAACGATTGATTTAGAAAGTTACCGCAATGAAGCGCGCGAAACAATGTCTATTAAGCTGCAAGATGAGGATGCAGAAGTTACACCTGTACCGGCAGGTAAGGTAGGGCATATTATTCAGCCGGATTTGGATTTACTTTCTACAATTCTTGCGGATTTTAACGATATGTTTGGTAATATTAACTGGAACGATGCAGATAATATTATACGGCAGATTAGAGAGATTCCTGCCATGGTATCGCGTGACGAAAAATACCAAAATGCCATGAAGAATTCTGATGAAGAAAGTGCAAGACTGGAAAGCGAACGCGCCTTGCAGCAGGTTATCTTTGCTATTATGGCAGATAATATGGAGTTGTTTAAGCAATATCAGGACAACCCATCATTCAGAAAATGGCTTATTGATTTAGTGTTTAATGTAACCTATAATAAAGAAGGCAAACCTTATACAACACCGGCACCTAAAAAGTTTGTATACGAAGCTCCAAAACAGCAAACGTTTTTAGCAGCAGAGAATAACGAAACATTTGGCGAAAAGAAAGATGGGAATAAATAATTGCTGCCATGGATAGCTTAAAATATAAATACGAACTTTTAATCCGCTGGTGGAGTTCGCTTAATATTACCGATGATGCTGCGCTCGCCAAAGCATTTAATGGGCATATAATTAATTTTGCGTATAATTCCGGCAATATTGAAAACCCTAATGTTACTTATAATGATGTTCGCGAAGTATTTGAACATGACGGCGTTAGCGGCTACACCGGTGATTTGTGCACTCTTTTTGAAATACATAATGCCAAAGTCGCCATGAAATACTTTTTTAAAGCCTTCCGTGAGAAAATGCCCTTTGACGAAACTTTCATCAAAGAGTTGCAGCGGCGTTTAACGCTCAACACTTATGATGAGCACCGCTGGCAGCGTGGAGAACGCCCCGGCGAATACAAGAAGGGCGATTATGTTACCGGCCGCAATGAAATCGGCGCGACTGCCGAAGATGTTCCCGATGAAATGCGGGAGCTTTTAGAGGATTTAAAGGAATTGCCGGAAGAACTCGAGAAAGTATTAACGGCTGTGGCTTTCTTCCATGCAAAGTTTGAAAATATTCATCCTTTTGCTGACGGCAACGGGCGTACCGGCAGACTTGCGATGAATTACCTGCTTGCCCTGCATAACCACCCGCCGCTTATCATACATCAGGAGGACAGAAAAGCTTACTTTGAAGCTCTCGAAGCGTGGGACATGAAGTAGAACCTTAACCCGTTAAAAACATTCCTGCTGGAGCAGTTTATAAAAACATGGGCAAAACGTATTGAGTTTTTGCGAATCAGTTAAGTAAATTTTGGAATTTTGGTACAATGATATATGTCCTTTATTAAAGAATAGTGAAATAATAAAACTGTCAATTGTAAAGGGATGGTGTATTAATTTATGATATAATGGAGAAATTTAGAGATTGTCTAAAGAATGAAGAAGTATTATTTGAATATTTGTGAAATAAAAAGCTAAATTTCGTACTATTTTAAGAGCAGAAAATTCTGCTCTTATTTTTTTATATTTGTTTATAAATTTTATTGATAGATGCAGAAAATAAAAAGTGGACAATTGTCCCAAAAACATTGACTTTTGTCCCAAAAGGAATATAATAATAATTAAAGGGGGTGGGTAAGTTGAAGAAACAAACATTAGTAAATCTTGTTAAGTATCACGTAGAAAAAAACGATGAGGCTTTTGCTTTAGAAGTGGCAGAAATAGCAAGAGAATTTGACGCGGCTGGAGATTTTTCTGTGGCTCAATACCTTATGGAATTAGTGTCTAACGTTAGTTTTTATGTACCGCAGTCAAATTACCATAATTTTAACTTTTTGAAAAAAGTTGAGTATTCCACACAGCCATTGATGCTACCAGATGTTATTGAAGAAGATATAATTGGTATTACAAAGGCAATTTGTAAAAAGTCTGGATTGTCAAAGTTTTTGTTTTTTGGAGCGCCGGGTAGTGGAAAAACGGAGTCTGCTTACCAGATTGCTAGATTGCTAAGTAGAGATATATTAACCGTTTCGTTTGAGCAACTTATTGATAGTCGATTGGGTGAAACCGCAAAGAATGTTTCGTTGCTTTTTGATGAGATTAATCGTTTACCATATGGCAAAGCAATTGTTTTATTTGATGAAATTGATGCACTTGTTTTAGACCGTATTAATAAAAATGATATCAGAGAAATGGGCAGAGTTACCTCTGTGTTTTTAAAAGAGTTAGAACATACTAATGACAATATACCTATAATTGCTACAACAAATCTTATTACTAATTTTGATAAAGCCATCCTACGAAGATTTGATGCTGTAGTTTCTTTTGATCGTTATTCAAAAGAAGATTTAATATCTGTTGCGGACTCTATTTTGATATCCTATTTAAAGTGCGCAACAAATTCAAAAAAAGATATTAAGTTATTTAACAAGATACTGAAGAATCTGGATGATATTCCATTTCCTGGTGATTTAAAGCAAGTAATTAAAACATCAATTGCATTTAGCGATGAGTCAAACGAATATGATTATTTAAGACGCATTTATTTGTCATTGAATAGAAATCCAAATGCTATAGATATACAGAAGTTGAGGGATGAAGGTTATACAACAAGAGAAATAGAGATTCTATCAAGAATGCCAAAGAGTAGCGTTTCTCGTAGATTAAGGGGGTAATTTAATGAACCCGTTGCTTCAGGTAAAATTGCGCTTTGTTAATGAACGTAACACGCAGCAGGGAAGTGCTAAGAACTTAAGGGCTAATGCATCTACATCAGATGATAAAGTTTATGAACTTATTGAAAGCCTGCGTGCAGTAAAGCGTTTCTATACAGATTCACCTAAAGTTATTAAGAATATGCTTATTGATGTGAATTACAATGATATTATTGCAAAATCAAATAGAATTCAAGCTTTGCTGAAGCCCATTGGAAAAACAACTAATGACATAATTGTTGGAGCAAGATTTTCTGCAGCTGAGGCAGGCGCAGAAAATCATATTATAACTTATTATGTGGATCCAGAAACAGTTGATAGGACGATAAATGAATTAGAAATAATTAGAAAGTTTATTCGAGATTGTTTGAATGGGAAAGCTACAACGAGTAATTTCAATGAAACGCGTACAAATCGCCCGGAAATAAATTATGAAGGTTATGGCTTATCAAAGCAAAAAATACGAAATATTATTGTTGATTGCTCTGTTGTTGAGTCCTTTAATGTCCCAGGAATAGATATTCCTTTTGAACAGGAAAGTTACCTTATAACATTTTATAAGACGGAGTTACCTATCAACAGTTTATTAGAAAAACTCAATGTTGATAGTATACATTATCGTTATACATTTTACGGCGATGATACTATTTCCGCAACGAAAGAATTATTTCAATACTTGTCGGAAAATGTACCTTACCTGATTTCTATGGTATCTTCTGATTTGTCAAAGCTTACCTTAAATGATATAGGCGTGGAACAAAAACATCCTACTATAGTAATTCCTGATCCTGGAAATGAGCCAACGATAGGTGTTATAGATACACTATTTAATGAATCAGTGTACTTTAGTAAATGGGTAGAAAATAATGATTACCTGAACCCAATAGAGATGACCTTCGCTCAAAATAGCGATAGAGAGCACGGAACAGAAGTAACCTCTATTATTGTCGATGGACCACGACTTAACCCATGGTTAGATGATGGCTGTGGCAGATTTAAAGTAAGACATTTTGGTGTTTGCGATGACAAAATTTCCGTATCACAGCTAGTAAGAAAAATCAAAGAAATTGTTTCCAAAAATCCTGATATTCATGTTTGGAATTTATCTTTAGGAACTGAAGATGAAGTTTCAAAAAATTTTATCTCATTTGATGCAGCTGTAATCGATGAGTTAACCTTTCAACGAAATGTAATCTTTGTAATATCTGGGACAAACGATAATCGGAGTATAAGAAACGAAACTATAAGGGTCGGGTCTCCGGCAGATTCTTTGAATTCAATTGTTGTTAACTCCGTAAGACGCAATGACCTGCCGGCAACATACTCACGAAAAGGTAATGTTCTTTCGTTTTTTAATAAACCAGATGTTTCATACTATGGTGGCGATCATGATGAGCGGATTATAGTTTATTCACCAACAAGAGGTGAGGTAGGAGAATTCGGAACATCATTTGCTGCACCATGGATTAGTAGAAAATTATGTTATTTAATTGATATTATGGGGTTACCTAGGGAATTAGCAAAAGCATTAATTATTGATTCGGCAGCAGGGTGGGAGTATAAAAAATCCACCTATAAAAAGAAGGATTTAATTGGATACGGAATAGTTCCTATAAATATTAAAAAAGTTTTGGAAACGCCAAACGATGAGATTCGCTTTTTAGTATATGGAGTATCCGAATCATATAAAACCGCAAATTATGCTATTCCTGTGCCAAAGGATGAAGATAATAACTATCCGTATATCGCACGAGCTACGATGTGTTATTTTCCAAAATGCTCTCGTTCACAAGGCGTTGATTATCCCAATAGAGAATTATCGTTGAAGTTTGGACGTGTAAAATCTGATGGGCGCATAGAGGATATTAATGACAATATTCAAGATGATATAGGAGCATATGTTGATGAGAGAGCTTCACGCAGAGAGTTTAGAAAGTGGGAAAATACTAAATTTATTTCTAAAATTTTCAAGAAAAATCGACCGTTAAAATCATATGATGAAAGATTGTGGGGGCTTTCTGTTGTTTCAAAAGAACGGTTAAGTACGAAAATGCAAGGAAGTCTTAATTTTGCAGCAGTAGTAACATTGAAAGAAATTAAAGGAATTAATCGAATTCAAGACTTCATTACTGCATGTTCTTTAAGAGGTTATATTGTTAATCAACTTGATATAAACACTCAAGTCGAGGTTTATAACACCAGTCAAGAGGAGATTATTTTTGAATAAATGTAGTGGGTCTATTTGTGAATTTTGTACTATTTATAAGAATATGCTTATTTTCAAAAAGCACCCTGCAAAAAGTATACTTTTTAAAAGAATATGATACAATGGCAATACAGCGTGTTGATAAAATGCTTCCACAGGAAGCAAAGTAACGCCACGGAGTTGCCGTTCTATAGCTTAAATCTTTTATTTGACGTTATATATATAAGCAATGGTACAATATAGGCACAAGGAAATAATGAGTGTCATCTGGACAACCAAAACGAAAAGCCTCAGAGTCGGAATCTCTGAGGCTTTTCTATTCCAAATTTTAGATGAGGAAGGGCTTAATTCTGCAGGCTTATTACCGTTAATCGTCGTCATCCAACCATTTGATGACGTAGTGCGCCGCTACGGCAGCCGCGACGGCAACAAGAATTAATTACAGGGATAAATACCTAATTTAATTTTAAGTTTTGCGGACTTT
>ERZ779889.1835-NODE-1835-length-19390-cov-4.792656_pt1 | contig 19390 bp, 19 predicted proteins | sample MGYA00511030_ERZ779889 | MGnify/ENA primary metagenome ERZ779889 (study PRJEB29588, sample SAMEA2160616) | human gut metagenome | biome: human gut; feature: human-associated habitat; material: faeces | place: Denmark | collected 2008/2010 ...
GTTGGTAGAGCACGACACTCTTAATGTTGGGGTCCAGGGTTCGAGCCCCTGAGGGAGCACCAAGTCAATCAGCCGAGAGCCGCCCAAAACGCGGCTCTCTTTGTTTTTCAGCGGTTTATTACTTTTAACGTTTGACATATTCTTTAAAATATTTACTTTTTAACCAATATTTTTTACTTTTTCCGTCCCCTTGCTGAATTTGCATTCCTGGAGGGAACGCGGAAACCGGAACTGACTAAAAACATTAACTGCAAATTTAAACATTTAATATGATTTCCAATGACCGGAGAGAATATAATCTATAGAAGCGGTTCATATACCGCAGATTAATCAGAGATAAGCCTTGTACTCCCGGCAAAATCCGCATATAAAGACAGGTACACAATCCCATTTCCGATTTTCACAAGTCTTAAAAGAAAGAACTGCAGGATGTTTTTTAATTACTACTATCTCTCTATGAGACAGCCAGACAAACAGATTTGTTACATTCTATAACTTTTTTGTTATCACACAGAATAGAACCATGTCAGGAGTTTTTGCGTCAGCCGGCCAGGCAGGATTCTGGACGCACGGGCAAATAAAGTCTGGAGCAGGCTTCCCGTCAGAGTCCTGAACCTGGTACGCCGCCTTGACACCAGGCGGCAGATGACACGGCCAAGCTTTTCAGGGCTGGAACCGTGAGTCTCATCTTTCTCGACACCGGTCAATGTGCGCTTGAAAGAATCTGCATAATCCGGATGACTCATCGTAGCTTCCGATACCCGGCGCGAAGACGTGAAGCCTGTCTTGAAATCTCCGGGCTCGACCACGCACACGTCTATGCCGAACCTGCGCACCTCTACCGCCAAGGCCTGACTGTATCCCTCTATGGCAAACTTCGAGGCAGAATAGAATCCCTGATACGGAACCGCCACGACTCCGGCAATTGAACTTATATTGATGATACGCCCACTTCGGCTTTGTCTCATATACGGAAGGACAGCCGAGCATACATTTGTCATTCCCATGAAATTGGTTTCCATTTGCCAGCGTTTCTCATCCATGGAGGCAAGTTCCAAAGCACCTCCGATACCGGCCCCTGCATTGTTGATCAGCACGTCTATCCGTCCGGCCATCTGCATTACAGCATCCACTGCCCTGCGCACTGACTCCACATCCGTCACATCCATACGCAGCATCCATACTCCATCTTCCCGCAATCCCTCACACACCGTCCGACCAGTCCCGAAGACTTTGTGCCCGCTGGCCGCCAGCATGGAAGACGCCGTTTTTCCGAATCCGGATGTTGCCCCTGTCAACAGTATCACTTTAGACACTTTCACTTCTTATTTGCATTTATCCGCCAAAAATACAAAAAGTCAGCACATTCATGACATTTTTTCCGAAAATAGGCTCCAGTACCGCCAATTGCACACAAATTGCTGATGACATATTATAAACCAATTAAATTATTTTAATATGAACAATTTATTTGACAAAGTAGCTGAAAGGGCCGGAAAGACTATCCGGCACTGGTGGCTGTACCTGCTCACAGGCATCCTGTCCATAGCAGCAGGTATCATAGTATTCTGCAATCCATTGGAGAGTTATCTGACTTTAAGTCTCATGTTCGGAGTTCTGATGCTTATCAGCGGTATCGTAGAGCTTGTTGTCAGCTCTACTAGCCGTAACTATTTCACTACAAGAGGATACAGCATAGTCAACGGTATCCTTAACCTGATACTGGGTATCTTCCTGTGCTGCTATCCGAGAGTCACCCTCGTCGCACTGCCGGTAATACTCGGTATATGGATGATGTTCAACAGCTTCACAATCATCGGTCTCGGCAGCGACATGGATTCGTTCCGCATAAAGGGTGCCGGCTGGGTCATTGCCTGCGGAGTCATTCTACTGCTCCTGTCACTGGGCATCACGCTGTATCCTCTGACTATAGGCACAACAGCCGTAATCATACTCACCGGTTCGATACTGGTGGTCTTCGGAGCCGTGATTATCGCTGTCAGTCTGCGCCTGAGACGCATCCACGAGCATTTCCGTTTCCACGACGCTGAAGTCATTGACAGCAAATAACCATTTTCGGTTAGCAACATATTGGTATTTCAAATGTGAGGATAATCTTTTTCATTTGCAGCATGAATTTCAAATTTCTGTTCAAATGAAAAAGATTGTCATTATTTACGGTTCGTCCACAGGGACGACACAGGCAGTGGCGGAAGCCATAGCCTCCAGATTAGGAGTCAAGGATGTTTTCGATGCCGCTACAATCACCAAGGGGCAGGTAGAGCCTTATGATGTCCTGATACTCGGGACATCCACATGGGGAGACGGAGAGCTGCAGGATGACTGGTACGAGGGCGTCAAGGTATTGAAATCTGCCAGTCTGGCAGGTAAGGATGTAGCTTTCTTCGGCTGTGGAGACTCGATGGCCTATTCCGATACATTCTGCAACGGCATGCACCTGCTCAAGGAAGAACTGGAAGGTACTGGCTGCAACTTCATCGGTGGAATCTCAGCTGACGGATACACTTTCAGCGATTCCACATCTGTAGAGAACGGGGAGTTTATCGGTGCTGCCATCGACGAAAGCAACGAGTCCGACAAGACCGGGGAGCGGATTGACAACTGGCTTGCCTCTTTCAGTGACCGGCTCTGACATTTCGCCTGACCATACGTCCTGTATAGGACTCACAACAGGACCCATAACAAGAAGTCCCGGAGGAATTGCCTGCCGGGACTTCTATTTCACAACACCTTATTTACAGGAGATTACATATACACCACCTCGAAGTCGGGATCCGGCATGTCAGGATCGAGCGGGAAAATGGGACGCTGGAGATGCTGATAAGGCAGCTGGAGCAGGTCCTGATCCACACCTCCGCGTGTCTGGGCCATCATCCAGTCTCCGCTCAGACTGATGTCATAGAGTTCCTCGGTCAGATAACCCAACTTGTTGACGATGATGTCCACCTGATAGGGATCAATGCCCAGGGCCTCATAGTCGGCCTTGTAATGATAGGGGCTTCTCTCCTCTCCCACCACCACGAGCATCGAGCCAACCTTCACCACTACCTGGTCGTTGGTCTCGCGGTCGAGAATCTTGACTACAGTACCGTCCAGCATTACCGGAGGAGCATAGCGGTTGTCCACAGCGGCTCCCACCTTGCAGCGGACATGGCCGCCCTCACCGACTTCCTTGGCCTGAGCCACCATCTCGGGACCGGGTATAGCGGAATACACTAAAGTCTTGCCGCCCTCCTTCTTGAACTCGGGACGATCAAGCAGTTTCTGCAGAGTCCAGGTCACGTCACCAGCACCGCCGGCAGTAGGATTGTCTCCCATATCGCTGATGAAATAAGGCTTCTTATCGCTCTTGATGGCCTTCTCCAGAACCTCTTCCAATGAGGCCGTAGGAGCCACGAACTCGAAATCGTTCCGTACTGACCAGAAATGTTCGGCCAGCTGACGGGCTCCGTCCGTAACCTGCGCGCTGTCGTCACCGGTCACAACCACCACACCGTGGTTGCGCGGCTCGTCAGCCCATGGATAGGACATCCAGATAGCTGCATCGATTACTCCATCCTGAGCCTCGATAGGCTCGATAGCGGCATACAGGGACTTGCCTGGCTCCACACGGGTAGATGTCTTCTCCCCTGGCAGCAGGATAGGCACCTTTACCCAGGCCTTATAGGCAGGCTTACCCTTACCGCTCTCCAGACGGTCCAACAGATTGACAATGGCTCTCTCACGCGAGATGTACCTGTCAGTGTGCGGGGCCATACGGTATGACGTTATCAGGTCCACACCCTTGGCCAGAGTCGGCGAGACGCAGCCGTGAGGGTCCATGGAAGCTGAGATCAGCACATCAGGTCCCACTACCTCACGGATCCTGGTGATATAATCACCCTCAGGGTCCTCAAGTCCTTCCACACTCATCGCACCGTGAATGTCCAGGAAAATACCGTCATAGGGCATTCCTTCCTTCAGCATACGAAGCGAACGGTTCACCAGTGTGTCGTAACAGTCACGGGTTACCATTCCGCCTGGAGTTGCCCAGGCCATGATTGTAGGCACCCAATCAGCCCTGCTCAAAAGAGCCTCATTGTCCTGGAAAAACGGATAGGACTCTATGATGTCCTGCCCGTACAATATAGGCTCGAACATATCAAGTGTGGTTCTGGCCGGAGAAAAGGTACTGCACTCAATACCGATTCCGACAATGGCTACACGAGGCTTTTTGTCCGCACAGCCAGATACTGCCGCCAACGATACAGCGGCAAGCATTACTTTGGATAAATATTTCATGGTTCTTATTGATTTATAATTAGTCTATTTCCACAGAAGTGCTGTTGTCCAGAAGGTCTCTTACGGTCTTGATGACCGTACTGAAGTGCTCCTCATCGTATCCCGTCGAGGCATCCACTATGACTCCGTCCCTGTCTACGACGTAGGCTCTCGGTATCATCTCTTCCGCAAAAAGTGAATACACGGCCCTGTCAGGGTCAGGATAGAGAGGGAACCCGAAATTACGTTCCTTATTGTACTTTTCCAGTTCAGCGTCAGTATGCTCGCGGCCAACTGCCACTATCATAAAATCCTCCTCGTCCTTGAACTCGGGAAGCATTCTGTCCTGTATGGCTTTAAGTTCATGCTGACAGGAGGGACACCATGTGGCGAAGAAGCACATATACACCACTTTACCTCTCAGCTCCAGACTGGAAAGTTCTCCGTTGACATCCGATTTCAGGATAAAATACGGGAGACTGTCCCCACTTCTCACTTTATCGGCAGCATTACTGCGAACGCACGAAAGTGACACCAGTAATGCCACCGCAATCATTAGAATCCGTCCCATGACACAGCGGTTATTTCACAGCCAGCTTTAGCTCTCTGGCCTTGAACGTGTTTTTCATCAATGATATAATAGTCATCGGGCCGACACCACCGGGAACCGGTGTGATGTACGAGCATCTTGGAGCGACCGTATCAAACTCCACGTCACCGACAATCCTGTAACCCTTAGGGTTGTCTGCAGGCACCCTTGTTATACCCACGTCGATTACCACAGCTCCCTCCTTGACCATATCCCCCTTGAGGAACTCAGGCACTCCGAGGGCAGCCACTATGATGTCGGCATTGCGGGTAAATGACGCGATATCCTTGGTACGGCTGTGACACATGGTGACAGTGCAGTCTCCGGGATATGCCTTGCGGGAAAGCAGATTCGCCACAGGACGGCCTACGATATTGCTGCGGCCCAGTATCACGCAATGCTTACCGGACGTCTCAATGCCGTAATGCTCCAGCAGCAGGAGTATGCCATAGGGCGTGGCTGGAAGAAAGGCATCCTCACCCAGAGCCATGCGGCCCACATTAACAGGATGGAAGCCGTCCACGTCCTTCATGGGTGACACTGCGTTGATGACCTTGTTCTCGTCGATATGCTTCGGCAAAGGCAACTGAATGATGAATCCGTCCACATCATCATCCCGGTTAAGCCTGTCAATCTCGGACAAAAGTTCCTGTTCTGAAACCGTATCGGGGAATGTCAACAATGTGGACTTGAAGCCTACTTCAGCACAGGCTTTCTCCTTGTTGGCCACATATGTCTTGCTGGCTCCGTTCTCACCAACCAGCACTGCCACAAGATGGGGAGGTCTCTCCCCTGTCGCCACCATCTCCTGGACTTTGGCGGCTATCTCCTTTTTTACGGCTGCTGCCGTCTCCTTACCATTTAATAATATCATATCGGTACATTTTGAATATCCTTGTTATCCACCTGCTTACCTGCGCCTCATACCCTTGGCCGTCCTCACGGCGTTGCGCACTCCTCCGGAAGCCACAGTCTTCATAATCTTACGTGTACCCTCAAACTGCTTGAGCAGACGGTTCACGTCCGCTATGGTCGTGCCGCTGCCGTCGGCTATCCTGCGCCTGCGGGAGCCGTTGATCACAGCCGGATTCTCCCTCTCATACGGAGTCATGGACAGGATGATGGCCTCCACGCTCTTGAAAGAATTATTGTCTATGTCGATATCCTTTATTGCCTTGCCGACACCCGGTATCATGGACGCCAGGTCCTTGATGTTACCCATCTTCTTGATCTGCTGTATCTGCTGGTAGAAATCCCAGAGATTGAACTGATCCTTGGCCAGTTTCTTGGCCAGTTTGCGTGCCTCCTGCTCGTCGTACTGCTCCTGGGCCTTCTCAACCAGGGAGACCACGTCACCCATACCGAGAATGCGGTCCGCGATACGGCTGGGATGGAAGACATCCAGCGCCTCCATTTTCTCGCCTGAACTTATGAACTTGATGGGCTTGTTGACTACCGCCTTGACAGACAGCGCGGCACCGCCTCTGGTATCACCGTCCATCTTGGTGAGCACCACTCCGTCGAAGTCCAGACGGTCGTTGAACGCCCTGGCAGTCTCCACCGCGTCCTGACCTGTCATGGCATCCACCACGAACAGAGTCTCGGTAGGCTTCACCGCCTCCTTTATGGCGGCTATCTCGTCCATCATCTCCTCGTCCACAGCCAGACGGCCGGCGGTATCGATGATAACCAGCGAATAACCTTCCCTAACCGCATATGCTATGGCGTTCTTCGCAATCCTCACAGGATCCTTGACTCCATCCTCGGAATATACGGTCACATCTATCTGCTGCCCGAGCACCTTCAGCTGATCGATAGCCGCGGGCCTGTACACGTCACCGGCCACCAGCAATACCTTCAATCCCCTCTTGCTCTTGCAATTGAGAGCCAGCTTGCCGCAGAATGTAGTCTTACCTGAACCCTGCAGGCCGGCCACCAGCACTATTCCGGGCTTGCCCTTTATATTGATGTCCGTCGCCGTACTGCCCATCAGCGCCACCAGCTCGTCATGGACTATCTTTATCATCATCTGGTCCGGACGGACTGCCGTCAGCACGTTCTGACCTATCGCCTTGGCCTTGACATCATTGCAGAAATCCTTGGCTATGCGGTAGCTGACATCCGCATCAAGCAGGGCACGCCGCACCTCCTTAAGAGTCTCCGCGACATTGATCTCAGTAATGCGCCCCTGACCCTTTATTATCTTAAACGACCGCTCTAATTTTTCGGTTAGATTCTCAAACATAGAATATTTTTGCCTTTTGTTAAATAATCCGCAAATTTATTAAAAAAAGGTTAGACACTACGTCTAATTTTCTAATTTTGCAGAACGATTCAAAATTACAGAAAAATGGAAAGAGGACCTATTTCAAAATTCATCACTCATCACTACCGTCATTTCAATTCGGCCACTCTCGTGGACGCTGCTAAGGCATACGACGACCTTATCAACAGAGGCGGAAAGATGATGCTGGCTATGGCGGGAGCCATGAGTACCGCCGAACTCGGTATTTCTCTGGCAGAGATGATACGTCAGGGCAAGTTCTCAATCGTATCATGCTCCGCCAACAACCTCGAGGAGGACATCATGAATCTCGTTGCCCACTCCCACTACAAAAGAGTGCCCAACTACCGTGACCTCACTCCCGAGCAGGAACACGAGCTCCTCGAAAACCACATGAACCGTGTAACCGACACCTGCATACCTGAGGAGGAAGCTTTCAGAAGACTGGAGCATCACCTTGTGGAAGTATGGAACGATATGAAGGCCAAGGGTGAAAGACTTTTCCCCTGGGAAGTCATCTACAGACTGCTGCGCAGCGGAGTGCTCGAACAGTACTACGAGATCGACCCCAAAGACAGCTGGGTTCTGGCCGCATGTGAGAAGAATATTCCTATCGTGGTTCCCGCATGGGAGGATTGCACAACGGCGAACATCTACACCGCTCACTGCATCAGGGGCGAGTTCGACACCAATATGATCAAGAACGGTATCGAGACCATGATCTACCTCACCGAATGGTACAGGGCCAACTCAGGCGGAGCCGGTGTAGGCTTCTTCCAGATCGGAGGCGGTACGGCCGGTGATTTCCCCATCTGCGTCGTACCCATGATGGCCCAGGACCTGGAGTGGAAAGACGTCCCCCTCTGGTCATACTTCTGCCAGATATCCGACTCCACAACATCCTACGGCTCATACTCAGGTGCCGTGCCCAACGAGAAGATCACCTGGGGCAAGCTTTCCAAGGATACTCCACGTTTCATAGTAGAGTCAGACGCCACCATCGTAGCGCCTCTGATATTCGCCTACGTCCTCGGCTGGTAACAGTCTGACCGGCATATACTCTTACTCTACAAGAAGCCCGGCACACTGGACCATTCCCTAGTGTGCCGGGTTTCCTTTATCATCTCAACTGGAATGTGAGCCGTTTTGGCCTACTTTCAGACGCGTTGAGATACCTATCCTATGCTGATATGTGGCAAAATCATCATTTTCAACGCTTTATCAATCACGCTCAGAGGACAGGGGTAATGATTTCGGGCCGTTTGCACTGATTCTGCCCACCCCTATCCTCCAATTACCTCGTATTACATAGTGAGAATCAAGCCATTAACCAAATTATTCAGAGGACAGGTCCTTGGTCAACTGCCAGTGCTCAGCTCAGGCAGTAAAATCTAGACGGCTGCGGGCTGATGCTCGGGACGGAGCAGGTCGAGGACGGTCTTGACCGGATTGAAGGTGATCAGCGGCACCTCCACGAACACCGTATTCCAGTTGCTCATAGAGCCGTTCCAGAGACCGGGCAGTTCCTGAGCCTTCAGCGGACGGCCCTCATAGCTCTTGTGACTGATAAAGCCGGTCTCAGGATCAACAAAGCGCTGCAGGTCGAATTTCCGGCCCAGATAGTCCGTAGTACAGCAGACCACATCCACCGGATTGAAATGTGTGGAGCCTTTGAGCATAGCCACGGTAGCCGGGTCGCTCATATCCAGCTGGGCACTCTCCAGAATCTGCAGCGATGTAGCCCCGTCGGCATCATAGACTATATAAGGACCGCCGCCAGGTTCTCCCTCATTCCGGACCATACCGCAGACGCGGAGTGGGCGGTTGAGCTTGGCATGCAGGTAACGCGGATATATCTCCGCCGGCACCTGAGGCAACCTCACGCAGAACTCTTTCTCCAGGAACGTCCTGACCTCATCGAGCAATGCCGGATTGTCCTTGCGCTCCTGCATCATGACATCCAGGTCCACCAGATAGTCCCATATCTTCCGGCGTACCTCCAGCAGCTTGCCGGCCAGCACTTTCTTCCATCTCACAGTCTCGTCCAGCAGTCTCTGATGCACCACGTTGTCAATATTCTTCAGGAAGATGATGTCACCGTCCACTGCCGCAAGGTTGCGCAGCAAGGCCCCGTGTCCGCCCGGACGGTAAAGCGGCTGTCCGTCAGCCTTGAGAAAAGGAGTATTGTCCTCGTTGACCGCGATTATATCGGTAGATGGATCCTGCACGCTGAAAGAAACATCGTACCGACAGCCGAAACGCTCCTCGTATTTTGCCGCATTTTCCGCAAGGATCTTCTCAAAGCCAGCCTGATGCGCAGGTGACACAGTAAAATGCATACGGACTGTACCATCCGAACTCCGGGCATACATCGCGCCCTCCACAAGATGCTCCTCAAACGCCGTCCTCACCTCATCGTCGTAACGGTGGAACAGCACCTGTCCCTTCGGACGGTTGCCGTAATCCAGCCCGGGCTTACCTGATACCGACAGCCCCTGCCCTATCACATAATCTATTACCTGACAGTCGGAAAGGCCGGCGAAATCCTCCTTGGTGTAAAATGCGAATCTGTCAATATTGTCCACGAACTTACGGGCTTTCGAGCCTTCCTCCAAGGTCTTGCCGGCAAGCAAGGCATCCCTGCCCTCGAACAGGTCCTTGAACATCCTCGACGCGGCTCCTGAGGCCGGCACGAACTTCACCACCTTGCCATTGAAACCATCATACCGCTCAACAGCCTCATGCTGAGCTGCTTCATCCATCACGGCAATCCCCCTCTCAGGAGTCGCCGCGGCCACTAACTTCAAAAACGGAAATCCTTTCCGGTAATTCTCGATAAACCTATCTTCCATAACTTTGATTTTATCCCTCAAAGCTACGAAAAATTATGATGCCTATCCGTAAAAGTCCACTCGATTTTTACATTGGAATATATTGCAGATTATAAGTTGCTGATAATCAAATATAATTTTGTAACAAATATTGCTAATATTCGTTTTAAAGTCTTATAGATCGCCAATCAGAAGTGGAAACCCTAGTGGACACTGTTGGGGTCTGTGGCTTTGATTTGGTAACAACAGACATCTTGCGGACTTGGTCAGTGACATAGTCGCTGAGATCTCCAAGAGAAACATTTCCTCCTGTTTCCTGCAACTTCTTGAGCAGGAAATAAGTGAACATTCCATGTCCCTGTTCACTATACGGCAAGGCTGTCTCATCTCCCTGCGTTGCTGAGAATATCACCAAATTACCCTGCGGTACCTCTTTCTTAACTCTAACCGCTATGCCACGAACTGATGCCAGCATCCGGTCATCCCTGTTTGCCCCGGAAAAGCAAGCATCAAGAAAAACCAGAGTCGAAGATGACGGAATAGCAGACAACTGAGCATACAACTCGCTCAGCTTATAACCAGTTGCAACATTGCTGCCGTATCCGTCTACAGGCAATATATAGGCTTCTTTGGACGACTCATCCGGTATACCATGACCAGCATAGTAGAACATCAGACGTGCCTCTCCACCATATGCCTCGCCCACTTTGGATAGCCAATCTACCTGAGCCCGGATATTATTAAGGGTCGCATCAAACACCACTCTTATATTGGACTCAGGGATTCCAAGAGTCTTATTGCAGTATCGGCTGAACACCTCCCCGTCATTGTGGGCATACTCGACACGGGACTCTGTATTGTAATTCTCATTGGCCAGTATCACTACAAATGTTCTGTCATTGTCCTCCGATGATTGCGGGATATTGGTATCCACATCTGACACGCCCACAGAGACATTGCTCCTATTGATAGTCTGAGTCCCCTTATTGTCTGCATAGAGCGCAGATGGCTCAACTTCGATGTCCACCGGTTCAAAATTGTATTCTATATCCAGTTCAGTATATCGGAGGTCTGCCTGACTGCTGTATCTGTACTCCTGTCCGTCCATATTATAAACGACCTCAGCAAGAGCCAACTGGTCTCCATTTAGACAGTATCTCTTCACCTTCTCCAAACTGCTAAATCGTGCCTCGAAATCAGGAGCCTTTTCTATCGGAACAGGAACCAGCAAATCTCCAAACTCCGAATCATTAATCAGAAAAACCTCATTGTCTGCATCATAATTTACCAGCTTCTGCAAACCATTCATTCTTGATGACCTGAATTCAATATAACTATTCTGAGTAATCAAATAAAGACTATCTATAAACCTCCTTCTGTTCACATCATTCACTCTGGCTTGCCAGTCTGCAGTCTTCTCATATCTGCCTTTCTGCTGCCATTGATTGACCTTTTCCTCTATCACACGCTTTGCATATACTGAAAAGGGCGGCACGTAATCATTCTTATCAGCATACCAATTGCCGGCATAATCCACGTAACCGTCACATCTTTCTAATTCCTTACTGCCACCTTTGTCCGTTACAGAATGTGCAACTTTCTGATCATCATTATTTTCTATCAAAAATCCGAGCAACAATGCTGACAAATTAGATTTTGTATCTCGTTTTGCTCTTTCTGATTTAACATTCCTCTTACTGAACACCCCCGCCAACCCCTCTGAGAAATCCGCGACCTGCGCATATTTGAACGGAATCGTCTGATTACCGTCAACATCTATGAATCCCCATTTTCCGGCAATGCAGACTGCTGCATAGCCCTCGTGAAATGGTCTTGCCTCATCAAATTTATACGGAATAGCAACATTACCACGCTTGTCTACAAAGCCGTATTTACCCATCAGCGACACAGGTGCCAGATGAGAGGTGAACTCTCCGGCATACTCGAATTTATACGGTATGACCTGCACTCCGTCCCGATTGACATAGCCCCATTTCCCATTAATACATACGGCTGCCATATTATTGACAAATTTCCCAACTTCATCATATCTGGCCTCTATCACCCAACGGTCATTCTCCTTAAAGCCCCATTTACCCTCATCATCCATAGCTCTCTCCTGAGCCATCAGACATATCGGATAAAGTATCAATAAAAACAATATAAACCTTCTCATTTTTTCTTTTTATTACCGTAAAAGGTATATCCTATTTTCAAACCGAATGCATTATTATCATTAATTGAAGCTCCTTCTTTTCTTAAATAAAATAACCCGACTGTTATTGCATTTCTATAATTAAGATTAAACTGTACTCCTACTGATGTGTTAAATAACAGACCACTTACAACATCACTTCCCCCAATTCTATATCCAATATCCTGCAAAATATACGGACTCACTTTATTTTTCCCATTAATAAGGAATTTATTCCGAATATAAACATCAAATGCTGAAAGGCCCTCAGTATAAGCATAGTTCATTCCCACACCAATCTGATACCAGTTACATGTACGAAAACCGTTCACTACTGATACTAACACCATTTTAGTGAAGATATCCGAAGACGGTGTCAATGTTCCCTCCATACCCATTGTAAAGAAATAACCGCTTAGGCGGTTCGATCTACGGAATTCTTTCTTTTGATGTCTCACTGACTGGAGCGAATCTTTCATACGCTGACGCATAATATCTTCTGTCGGGTCATAGATATCCCTGATCTCCTCTTTACTAAAATAAAAGACATCTCCGGAAACGCTTACGACTTTTATCATCCCCTCCTCCTCTGTCACCGTACCCTTGAGCTCAGTTCCGTTTTTCAAATATACAGTCACATAGGTATCCTGTTGTACCGCTTTTTCAAACGAAGACGCATAGATACACGGCACAATGACGGGACAAAGCAGAAGCGCAACTGCTAAACAAAATACTTTCAGTAATTTAAGTTTATTACTCATAATCTACACACTGCCCTCTCCAGCTCCTGAAAGGATTTAGTCCAAAAAGAAAGTGTGGAGCTGCAATTCGTTTATCTAAAGGAAGGTTGTGGCATAACCTGGAACAAATAAACGGCTTATAACCCCACACTTGATTAGATATGGGGCTATGAGTGCGCAAAAGATACGCACAACCGTAATATCTAAACAAGAATGAGTGCTGTCCGTGTCCTTGTTCCATAGAAAACTGCCACATTTTCCTTTAAGGACGTGCGAATAACACTTTCATATGTACGCCGGTATCCGGCAAACGCAAAGATACGAAAATATTTTCTTCCCGGACAGCTTAATTGAAGAATTGCAGTTCCTATTAAAAATATAGCAATGCAAATTGGTGAGATTGCATCTCTACCGGAGGACTATCTGGCGGACGAGGGAGGAGCCGAGACGGGCGTTGATGTCGGACCTGATACCGTCGAGGCTAAAATACAGCTGATTGCGGATGATGGAAGAAGTGATGGAGCAATAGAGCACGCCCTGTTTGAAGTAGGCGTAGGCAGTTGCGGAGGCGGCACGCTGACCGACTGCGGCACGCCATGCCTCGCAGACGTCCAATGATACAAAACTGTCCTTGAGACGGACCTCATCCACATAACTGCTCAGCAGCTCTCCGAGCTTGACCGCACCTGTCCTCTGCATACGCTGAAATATTTGCACTGATCCGTAATCCCGCCAATGATGCCGCGCAGACGGGTCTCGTCAGTATGGGTAATGAATATCTGTCCGAAATCTCCCCCGGACACCATCTTTATTAAAGAAGCCACGCGCCCGGTGTCCAGTTTGTCGAAAAGGTCATCGAACAGCAGAATCGGCCGGACTCCGCTGACTTCCCTCATTACCGAGTACTGTGCCATCTTCAACGCGAGCAGAAACGATTTCTGCTGCCCCTGCGACGAGCACTTGCGGACTGGGTATCCGTCCATGAAGAACTCCAGGTCATCCCGCTGCACGCCCGATGTTGTAAATCCCATCACCCTGTCCTTCTGCAGACTGGAGGCGAAAAGTTCCGCAGTACCTGTTCCGCCTGAAAGATCAGAGCGATACCTGATCTCTACAGCCTCCTTTCCCTCGGATATGAGGCTGTAGAAAGAGGCCGTACGCTCATTGAGCATCCCGGCCACTCTGCTTCTCGCCTCATATATGCACTCCGAGAAACCAAACATCCTTTCGGACACGGTATCCAGCAATATGTCCTGAACCGGCTCCTGTTTCAGGATAGAGTTCCGCTGCCTCAGCAGACGGTTGTACGAAACCACGGCGCGCAGATACTCCTGGTCCATTTGGGATATCATCATATTCAGGAACCTGCGTCTCTCCTCGCCTGAGTCATGTATAAGCGCCACGTCCGAAGGCGCTGTCATCACCACCGGTATTTTTCCTATGTGCTCCGACATGCGCTTGTAGGCCTTGCCGTTGTGACGGACTGTCTTATTACCGTCACTTCTCACTGACACGGCAATGTCCACAACTCCACCATCAGATACATAATCTCCGTGCAGCACTGCCTCCTCTTTACCGTAAGTAAATGTGTATCTGTCCGATGAGGACAAAAAACTCTTGGTCATGGAGAGATAGTAGACTGCGTCCAGGAAATTGGTCTTCCCCTCCCCGTTGTCTCCACATATGCAGTTGATTTTTGGAGAGAACGAGATATCGGCGCCTGTAATATTCTTGAAATTGCTGACGATAATTCTGTTCAGATACATCGTAGTGGCTTTATGCATGGCAAAGATAGGCGAAATCTTGTAATTTTATCTTTGCTATTAGACAATTTGTTGTATTTTTGCATCCATTACAAAAATTATAAATTTTAATATCCAAATGGCAAAGAACATCAATAATCCCAATCAGGAGAAAAACGAAAAGGTCGGCGAAGCCGTCTCTCAGACAGAAGAATTTTTCAAGAAAAACGGAAAGAAATTGTCCTACACGGGAGTCGTCCTCATACTCGTAGCCGCGATTATCATCCTTGTTATTCAGTTCTACTCCAAGCCGATGAAGGCTGAGGCCGAGAGCCAGACATTCACGGCAGAGCAGTATTTCAGGGCAGAGGACTACGACAAGGCTCTCAACGGTGACGGAAACGCCCTTGGATTTGCCCAGATTATCGATGAATACGGTGCCAAGGCCGGCAAGGCAGTATATCTCTACGCCGGTATTTGCGAGCTCCAGCTAGGCAATGCTCAGGAAGCTATCAGCTACCTCGACAAATACAAAGTCAAGGAGCCGGTAATGAGAGGACGCGCACTGGCCTGCACAGGAGATGCATACTCCATGCTCGAGGACTATGAGACAGCTCTCAGTTACTATCTCCAGGCTGCTGAGACCGAGGACAATATCTTCGCTGCCTCATACCTGCTCAAAGCCGGCATCATCTGCGAGGAACTCGGCCGCAACGACGAGGCTCTCGCCCACTACCGTGTCATCAAGGACAAATACCCGCAGTCCTATGAGGGATATGAGATTGACAAGTACATTTCACGCATAGAAGTCAAGAAGTAAAGAACAGTATGGGAAGAGCATTCGAATTCAGAAAGGAACGCAAGTTCAAACGCTGGGGCAACATGGCCCGCGTATTCACTCGTCTTGGAAAAGAAATAACCATAGCGGCAAAGGCAGGAGGTCCTGACCCTGACAGCAACCCTCGCCTGAGGACACTCATCCAGACAGCAAAGAGCGAGAACATGCCCAAAGACAATATCGAAAGGGCAATCAAGAGAGCTGTGGAAAAAGACCAGGGCAATTATGAGGAGATAGTATACGAGGGATTCGGTCCTCACGGCATCGCCTTCCTGATAGAGACCGCCACCGACAACAATATGAGAACTGTGGCCAACATACGCAGCTATTTCACAAAGGTAGGAGGAAGCCTCGGAACCCAGGGTTGCGTAAGCTTCATGTTCGACCACAAGTGCGTCTTCAAGGTCAGGAAAGACAGCCCGGTGGATCTGGACGAGCTGGAGCTGGAGCTCATAGACTATGGAGTGGATGACGTCTACAGAGACGAAGAGGAAGACCTTATATATATATACGGAGAGTTCGAGTCATTCGGCAATATCCAGAAATATCTTGAGGACAACGGATTCACTATAGTATCAGGAGGTTTCGAGAGGATTCCCAATGTTCCTCTAAAGAAACTCTCGCCGGATGAGAAAGAAGGCATCCTCAAGCTGATAGACAAGCTGGAGAACGACGATGACGTTCAGAATGTGTACCACACAATGGAAATGGCTGACGAAGAATAACATTTTAATACATATTATTATGGAACTGTCACATATTGAACATCTTGGAATTGCTGTCAAATCCCTTGACGAAGCTATTCCCTACTATGAGAACATGTTGGGCCTCAAATGCTACTCTATCGAAGAAGTGCCCGACCAGAAAGTGAGAACTGCTTTCTTCAAGATCGGACAGACCAAACTCGAGCTGCTTGAGAGCACCTCTCCGGACGGAACAATCGCCAGTTTTATCGAGAAAAGGGGCGAAGGGATCCATCACCTCGCTTTCTGCGTGAAAGACGGTGTTCAGAACGCTCTCAACGAGATGGAAGCCAAAGGAGTCAGGCTTATTGACAAGGCTCCGCGCAAAGGCGCCGAGGGGCTCAATATCGCATTCCTCCATCCCAAGTCAACCCACGGTGTACTGACAGAGCTCTGCGAGGATCCCAACCATAAGTAAACAAAACACTAACTAATAGAATATAAGTTATGAGCCAACAGCTTGAACAAGTAAAAGCGCTGATAGAGCTTCGTGAGAAGGCCCGCCTGGGCGGCGGTGAGAAAAGAATCGACTCTCAGCACCAGAAGGGCAAGTACACTGCCCGCGAAAGGATTGCCATGCTCCTGGACGAAGGCAGTTTCGAAGAATTTGACATGTTCGTGACACACCGCTGCACGAATTTCGGCATGAACAAGACCACCTTCCTCGGCGATGGTGTTGTTACCGGATACGGCACCATTGACGGTCGTCTGGTATATGTCTTCGCACAGGACTTCACTGTATTCGGAGGCTCCCTTTCTGAGACGCTGGCCCTGAAGATCTGTAAAATCATGGACCAGGCCATGAAGATGGGCGCCCCTGTCATCGGTCTGAACGACTCCGGTGGAGCACGTATCCAGGAAGGCGTGAACGCACTCGCCGGATACGCCGAAATCTTCCAGAGGAACATCCTTGCCTCAGGCGTAATTCCTCAGATATCAGCAATCCTAGGCCCCTGCGCCGGAGGCGCCGTATACTCACCAGCCCTGACAGACTTCAACATCATGGCCAAGGGCACCAGTTACATGTTCCTGACCGGACCTGCTGTTGTAAAGTCCGTTACCGGAGAGGTGGTTACTCAGGAACAGCTTGGAGGAGCGTCAGTTCATGCCTCAAAGAGTGGTGTCGCGCACTTCGCTGCCGACTCAGAAGAGGATGCTATCGCCATCATACGAAAACTACTTTCTTTCATTCCTCAGAACAATATGGAGGAGCCTCCTTACAAGCCTACCGCAGATCCTATCGACAGACTTGAGGACTCCCTCAATTCCATCATACCTGACAGTCCCAACGAGGCTTACGATATGTACAACGTTATCGGCGGCATCGTGGATGACGGAGAGTTCTTCGAGATTCACAAGGACTACGCCAGAAATATCATCATAGGCTTCGCCCACATGGGAGGCACATCTGTGGGTATCGTGGCCAACCAGCCCAGGTATCTGGCAGGCGTACTTGATATCAACTCATCGAGAAAGGCTGCACGCTTCGTACGTTTCTGCGACGCGTTCAACATTCCAATCGTAACCCTCGTGGACGTACCCGGCTTCCTGCCCGGAACCCAGCAGGAGTATGGCGGAATCATTGTACACGGAGCCAAACTGCTCTACGCTTACGGAGAGGCCACAGTACCTAAAGTAACCGTAACACTCCGCAAATCCTACGGCGGCTCGCACATCGTGATGAGTTGCAAGCAGCTCCGCGGTGACATCAATTACGCATGGCCTACTGCCAATATCGCTGTAATGGGAGCTGATGGAGCTGTAGAAGTACTCTACTCTAAAGAAATCAAGGCGATAGAGGATCCAGACAAGCGCGCCGAGCTCGCAGCCGAGAAGAAGAAAGAATACAACGACCTCTTCTGCAACCCTTACAAGGCAGCCAGCTACGGCTACATCGATGATGTCATCGAGCCACGCAACACCCGTTTCCGTGTGATCCGTGCCCTTGAGCAACTCTCTACCAAGAAGCTTGCCAACCCTGCCAAGAAGCACGACAATCTTCCTTTGTAACACATCAAACCGACTGAAATGAACAAACTTAGATTCATATTAGTGTCGGGGCTTGCAGTGACTCTGTCAATATTTACCCTAAGTGCCCAGAGCCAGAGCGATATGCGTCTGAACGAGTTGCTCATCCACAATGAGACCAACTTCGAAGACGATTTCGGTTTCCACAACGGCTGGTTCGAGCTCTTCAATACCTCATTCGGTACGGTAAATATCGGTGGATGCTTTCTGTCCAATGATCCTGACAACCTGAAAAAATACATCATTCCCAAAGGAGATGTGCTGACCCAGATCAAACCCCGCCAGCACATCCTCTTCTGGGCTGACAACAATCCTTACCATGGTACGTTCCATATCAATTTTACCCTGGAAGAATCTGACACCATCTACTTTGTGGCCAGTGACGGACGTACTGTCATCGACAAGATAGCTGTTCCCAAGAACCTCGGTGTGGACCAGTCATATGGCCGTATTGAGGACGGTATAGGCTCAACAGACGGCAGCGGCGAAGGATGGAGCGTCATGCCCTGGACTTCTCCCAGCACCAATAACGCCGGAGTGGATGAGGAGACCAAGAGCCAGATAATGGCAAGGGAAGACCCGGGTGGATGGATTCTCACCCTCACCGCCATGCTGGTGGTATTCTGCGCCCTTATCATCCTATGCTTCATCTTCAAGTTCACCGGTCATATCGCCACCCGCAAACAGCAGCAGAGATCCACTGCTGCCACAGCCGGTAGCGGTGAGACGGCCGTCAACGTCAAAGAGACTTCAGGTGAGACCTACGCGGCTATCGCTGTGGCACTCCATCTCTTCCATGAGGAAAATGAGGCGCATGACAATGAAAGCCTCACCATCACCATGAGTCACACAGACAGAACTTACTCACCCTGGAGTTCAAAGATATATACACTCCGCCAGGTACCCACAGTAAAAAAGAACCAAAGATAACAATACAGACCATGAAAGAATATAAACTCAAAATCAACGGAAATGACTACAATGTAGTCATCAACGATGTACAGGAGTCAGTAGCCTCTGTCGAAGTAAACGGCTCCAACTACAAGGTAGAGTTTGAGAAACCTATCGTGAAGCCCACTGCCATCAAAGTTGTAAAAACAGCACCTGCAGCGCCCGCCGT
>ERZ779889.1848-NODE-1848-length-19243-cov-3.857255_pt1 | contig 19243 bp, 16 predicted proteins | sample MGYA00511030_ERZ779889 | MGnify/ENA primary metagenome ERZ779889 (study PRJEB29588, sample SAMEA2160616) | human gut metagenome | biome: human gut; feature: human-associated habitat; material: faeces | place: Denmark | collected 2008/2010 ...
AAGTTTATTGTTTATTTTTCAATGTACTTTAAACAGTACATTATAAATTTAGAGTTTATTACTCATAAATGGGGATATAGCTCAGTTGGCTAGAGCGCCTGCCTTGCAAGCAGGAGGTCAAGGGTTCGACTCCCTTGTTCTCCACATCAGGTAAAAGCAGTTACAGTTTCTGTAGCTGCTTTTTTTATTACTGTCTAAGTCCGTCTCTCACTCATCTTTTCCAGGCAGCGCACTTCCTTATTGAGGTATTTGGTCATATTCGTCATTCCTTGCGATGTGTTGATGGCACAATCCTTATTTGTTGCGATTGCCGGGCCTTGCAGTTCGGGATACCTTTGCAGTGTCATTTGTAAACATTAAAATTCAAAATACAATGAAGCTGATAGAAATTATCTCTCTGACCGCTGTAGCGGTCTTCGCAGCATCCTGCGAGAAAACTGGAAACCAGAACCAGAATCAGGAACCCGAGGTGAATCTTTCCGAGACGGTGGCCGGAACTTATACAGGTTATTCGACAGCGGAATTCCAGTATTCGCCTACTCCTATGCTGAGTCAGAATCAGACCTTGACAGTGACAGCAGAGGATGGTGGAACAGTCTCTGTAAGTTATACTTCTGATACATGGGGTACATTTACCATCTCCGCGGCGACAGTTGCGGAGAGTGACGGAACTTATGTTCTGAGCGGTGACGGAAAGACGCTCATGGGTATGTCTGCCGATTCGCAGAGCGAATATGACTGTACTCTGACAGCTGAAATATCAGGGGAAGATGATTTCTCTTTTGTGTTTGATGTTCCGGCAGTGATGGGTGGTATGAAGATCACTCTGCTCCCTGGCAATCCTCCTGTAGAGCTGCTTGTCAATGGAACGTATACGGGGACCTTGACGATGTCGGTTATGGGGTCGGCAATGGATCCGATGGAAGATGCTGAAGTTACGCTTGCGGTAGATGGAAGTACCGCATCACTGACACTGCCTGCTATGGGTATGGGAACTATGACGATGGACTCCATAACTGTGGATGTTTTGTTTGAAGAGGCTGAGGACGGCAGTTTTACACTCTCTGCGGATAATATTGATGCTGTCTCAGGAGAACTCAGCATAACCGGTTCTCTGACTGGAACTGTCAGTGCTGATGGCAGTACAATGACCATCAATGCGGAGATCACTCCCGGTGCCATGCCCATGGCTATTAATGTAGACTTTGAAGGCACAAAATAAATGAGAAGAATCCCAAAGCCATTATTAATATTGTTGCCGGTGGGAGCGGCCTTGCTGTCGCTCCCTTCGTGCAACGGTCTGTTCGAGGGGATCTATGATGAGCCGGTGGCAGCCAGTGAATTCGGATTCACGAAGGTAGAGCAGGCTACCTCCTCGGGGACGATATATATCGACGCTACCTCGTATACGAAGTGGACATATATAGATTTCGATACATATTCTATAGATACCACGCTGATTGCTGAGGACGGTTCAGAGAGTGGGGATGTGATGGAAGGCTGGGATCTGGCCGTACACCGTTATGATACAAAGACCAACGGTGGCTCTGTGCTTGAGACGGAATATACTTCACTGGATGAGTTTCGTGTATCGGGCAGAATCCCCGAAGGAGAGTATGTGGAGGATATCTGGACTGAGGACAGAATAACAATAGATATGTCCCAGATGATGAATGGTGTCATTCTTTATGCCCCGTCATGGTATAATCCAGAGTTGTCCAAGTGGCTCAATGTGGATACTTCCACCATGCCGCCTGTCTACACTATGTCGGGCAGAGTCTATGTTCTTAAAACTCAGGACGGCAAAGCGGCAGCCCTGCAGCTGAACAATTATATGAATGACAGTAAGGTCAAGGGATTTATGACAATTGATTATATCTATCCTGTGGAGTTCTGACTATGAGTAGGGTAATATTTTCACTGCTGGTGCTTATGTCGGCCGTGCAGACAATATGGGCCTCACCTTCCATAACTGTAACAGGGACTGTCAAGGACAAAAATGGGGAGGCCCTCTCCGGGACTGTCGTGACAGTGGTAGGGAATGACAGAGCCTATGCGGTAGTCGGGGATGACGGCAGATACAGCCTTAGCGTGCCTGACGATGCGGAGATGCTCAGATTTCGCCTTTTGGGTTATGTTACGCAGGACATCAGTCTGAGCGAAGTGAATGACAATATCCTGAATGTGGTGCTGGAGGAGGATCTTATGAACATGGAGACAGTCGTGGTCACCGGAACCAGGACTCCAAGGTTACTTAAGGAGAGCCCCATATTGACAAGGGTTATTACCAGTCTGGATATCCAGCGGGTCGATGCACTTAATATCGGCGACCTGCTGGAGTCGGAGCTTCCGGGCATCGAGTTCTCATACGCCATGGACCAGCAGGTGACTCTCAATATGCAGGGATTCGGCGGCAACTCGGTCCTGTTCCTGGTGGACGGGGAGCGCGTGGCCGGTGAGACTCTGGACAATATCGACTACAACCGTCTCAATCTGGACAATGTGCAGCGCGTTGAGATAATCAAGGGCGCGGCCTCGTCCCTCTACGGCTCCAATGCAGTGGGAGGGGTGGTCAATCTCATCAGCGCCGGTGCCACGGAGCCCTGGCAGGTCAATGTCAATGCCCGCTACGGAGCGCACAACGAGCAGCGTTACGGCGGCTCGGTGGGTTTTATCGCTGGCAAGTTCAACAGTCTCACCAATGCGCAGTACACCAGCATCGACTCCTACGCCATGCCTTCGGAGGGTGACTACAGTACGTTCTACGGCGGGTACAACTGGAGCGTGAAGGAGCGCCTGCAGTATGAGCCGCTGCAGGGACTCCGGTTCACGGCCCGCGCCGGCTATTTCTTCCGGGAAAGGGACTTGCAGAGCGATACGAGAGACCGTTACCGCGATTTCAGCGGAGGCCTGAAAGGGGAGTGGGATGTCAATGACCGGAACAGGATAGAGCTCTCATACGGCTTCGACCAGTACGACAAGAGCGACTGGCTGCTCTTCAACAGCACTGACGTGCGTGACTATAGCAACGTGCAGCACACCGTCCGCGGTATCTACACCTATGACCTGACCGCCGACGGGAAGAGTACCATGATCGTAGGAGGCGACTACATGCGTGACTACCTGATGTCCTATCAGTTCGAGGACAACGGCTATTATATCCAGCACACTGCGGATGTGTTCGCCCAGGTAGAGACCAATATCAACGAGCACTGGAACCTCATCGGGGGCCTGCGCTACGACTTCTTCTCGCAGAAGCGGCTCAGCCATTTCTCCCCGAAGCTCAGTATCATGTACCGTACCGGCGGCTGGTCCTTCAGAGGCTCCTATGCCGGAGGTTTCCGCGCTCCTACTTTGAAGGAGATGTACATGTCCTTCGACATGGCCAGCATCTTCATGATCTACGGCAATCCGGACCTGTCGCCCGAGTCCAGCGAAAATCTCTCGGTGTCGGCCGAATATAACTGGAAGTACTTGAGCGCGTCTGTCTCGGGTTTCTACAATTTCGTGGACAACCGCATCACCACTGTCTGGAACGAGGAACTCGGAGGTATGATGTACACCAACATGAGTCCGATGCAGGTACGCGGGGTGGATGTCTCCGTGTCTACCCGCCTGCCGTTCGGTCTGGGCGCCCGTCTGGCCTACACCTTCACCAACGAGGCCATACGTGCCGGAGAGCCCCTGCTATCCCAGACCAGACCGCATTCGGCTACGGCCCGCGTGGAGTACGGCAGGTCCTGGAAGAACTACGGCTTCAACGTGGCCCTCAGCGGAAGAGTGCTTTCAGCCGTGACCACCGAGGTCTACACTTCGGCCACTGACTACGAAGAGACGGAGCTGCAGACCTATCCGGCCTACACGATATGGAAACTCACCGTCTCGCAGGACATCTGGAGGGGTATCCATCTCAACGTGATAGTGGATAACCTGTTCAACTACCGTCCCAAGTATTATTACAGCAGTACCCCCAGCACTACCGGTACTACTGTGGCGGTGGCCCTGTCCGTGGATATCGAGAAATTTTTTCAGAAAAAATAGAAAATATAAAAACGCGCATGATTCAAAAAACAGCAAAAATCATAATATATATCGTGGTTTCCATCCTGGCAGTCCTCATTCTATGGGGACTCTGGGCGTATATGGCATCTCCCACCAGGGTGGCATTCCTCAATTATCAGATGCTCCAGCTCGGCCAGATATCCAGGGCCAATGACAATCCGTCCGTCAGGCTGTATGAACTCTCTCCCGAGGACGCTTCCAAGGCAGGACATTACGACATCCTGCTGATTAACGGGATGGGGCTGAGGATCACCGAGGAACAGCGTGCGGAGATTCAGCGTGCCGCTGAGCGGGGCCTGCCCGTACTCTCTACGATGGTGACCAATCCGGCCAATGACATCAATACGGTGGATTCGGTCCTTGCACCTCAGCTTCGGGCCTATCTCTCCAACGGAGGTCCGGCCAACTACCGCAATATGCTCTCATTCATCCGCCGCAATATAGACGGAAAGCGCTTCCGTGCCCCGGAGCCTGCCCCTGCAGAGGAATATACGGTTGAGAACATCTACCATCCTGCGTTGACGGAAAAAGGCGGAGGCGAGGACGGTTTCCGCTCCATTGCCGCCTACAACTCCTATCTCCGGAGCAACGGCCTGTGGAAGGAAGACTCTCCCCGCATCATTGTCACCGGACAGATGGGCGATCCTACGGATCTTATCGCCTCCCTCGAAGCTACCGGCAACGTGGTATATCCTGTCCGCAGCACCCGTCCCATGCTGGATAACGGACAGCTGGACTCCATAGCCCCTTCGGCGGTGATCAACATGGCGCACGGCCGCTTAGGGGACGAGACTGTGGAATTTCTCAGGAAGTACAACATTCCCCTCTTCTCGCCTCTGAATGTCAATACCCTCGTTTCCGACTGGGAGGCGGATGAGATGGGCATGGTCGGGGGATTCCTCTCCCAGAGCGTGGTGACGCCGGAGATAGACGGGGCCATCCGTCCCTTTGTACTTTTCGGACATTACGAGGACGGGGACGGGCTGCAGCGGTTGGAGGCCATTCCGGAGCGTCTGGAGGAATTTACGGAAACAGTGAACCGCTACCTGGAACTCAAACGCAAGCCCGAAAGCCAGAAGAAGATAGCCATATTCTACTACAAAGGGGCGGGGCAGAATGCCCTGACAGCCTCCGGGATGGAGGTGGTGCCCTCGCTGTACAATTTCCTGACGGCCCTGCGCTCGGCGGGGTACAATGTTTCCGGCCTGCCCTCCTCTCCGGAGGCTCTGGCGGAGCTGATCCAGAGCAGGGGTGCGGTGTTCGGCTCGTATGCCGAGGGGGCAGCCTCGCGGTTCATGGAGGAGGGTCAGCCCGAGTGGGTGGACGCTCCGACATACGCGGAATGGAGTACGAAGGCCCTGCCGCAGAGACTTCGCGACGAGGTGGCGGCCCTGAACGGGGAGTTTCCCGGGCCCTATATGTCCCGCTACGGACGTCTGGCCCTGGCCCGGATCGTGTTGGGTAATGTGGTGCTGCTGCCCCAGTCTGCCGCTGGTGGCGGTCAGAACGACTTCCAGATGGTGCACGGCACCCATGCCGCGCCTCCATACAACTATATTGCGGCCTACCTCTATGCCCGCTACGGCTTCGGGGCCGATGCGATGATTCACTTCGGTACCCATGGCAGCCTGGAGTTCACTCCCCGCAAGCAGGTGGCCCTGAGCCAGTACGACTGGCCTGACCGTCTGGTGGGCACTGTCCCGCATTTCTACCTGTACACCATCTCCAACGTGGGGGAGGGAGTCATGGCCAAGCGGAGGTCATACGCGGGACTGCAGTCCTACCTCACCGCTCCTTTCATGGAAAGCAATGTGAGGGGAATCTACCGCGACCTCTCTCAGGAGCTCTCGCGCTACGACGAGGCTGTTTACGGGGAGTCGCCTGATGCAGACGGAGCGGAGAAGATTGCCTTGAATATCAAGAAACTGACAATAGAGATGGGCATAGCCTCGGACCTCGGACTGGACACTCTTTCTAAAGATGTGCCCTACACTGAGGAGGAGATCCTGCGCCTCGGGAATTTTGCCGAGGAACTGGCTTCCGAGAAAGTCACCGGCCGTCTCTACGTGATGGGCAAGCCTTATCAGCCGGCCCAGATAGAGTCTACCGTCTATGCCATGAGCACCGAACCGGTGGCCTACGGGCTGCTCGGCATAGACCGGGCCAAGGGCAAGGACGTTGAGGGAGTGGAGAAGCAACTGTCGGTGTTCAACCGGCGGTATGTGGCTCCGGCCAAGAGGATTGTGGCCCGGCTGCTGGCCCAGGGCCGTCCGGCGGATGACCGGCAGCTCTGCTCGATTGCCGGTATCTCCATGCAGGAACTGGAGCATGCCAGGACGGTGGCGAAGTCCCTGGAGGCCCCGCCGGACATGATGTCGATGATGGCTCAGATGGCCGGAATGCAGCAGCTGAGGAAGGACTCGGCTGCCGGCCGGGGGATGAGCGAGATGATGTCGGCGATAGGCCGGCAGATGGGGCAGAGGAACAGCTATTCGCAGCAGGAGATGGATTTTGCCCGGGCGGTGAAGGAGATAGAGCAGGCTGTGCTCAATGTGCACAATTACCGCAAGGCTCTGCTGGAGAGCCCTTCCATCGAGATGCGCAGCATGCTCAATGCCCTGGACGGAGGCTATACCGCACCCTCGCCCGGAGGAGATCCCGTAGCCAATCCCAATACCCTGCCCACCGGACGCAACCTATTCGCTGTCAATGCCGAGGCGACCCCGACCCGCAGCGCCTGGGAAAAGGGTGTGGCCCTGGCCGAGAACACCCTGCGGCTCTACCGTGAGCGGCATTGCGACTCATTGCCCCGCAAGGTCAGCTATACCCTCTGGAGCAGCGAGTTCATTGAGACGGAGGGAGCGACCATTGCCCAGATATTCTATATGCTCGGAGTGGAGCCGGTCTACGACAGTTTCGGCCGTGTAACCGATATCCGGCTGATTCCATCCGAGAAGCTGGGCCGCCCGAGGATAGACGTGGTGGTGCAGACCAGCGGTCAGCTCAGGGATATTGCCGCCTCTCGTCTTTTCCTGATAGACAGGGCTGTCCGTATGGCAGCGGAGGCCAAGGACGACGGATATGTGAACAATGTGGCCGAGGGCATCCGGGAGACCGAGCGGATCCTCACCGAGAAGGGAGTGACTCCGGCGGATGCCCGGCGGATGTCCTCCTACAGGGTCTTCGGAGGGGTGAACGGCAATTACGGCACCGGTATTCAGGGGATGGTGACCGCCTCTGACCGCTGGACCTCCTCCTCGGAGATCGCGCAGGTCTATATGAACAATATGGGAGCCTACTACGGCAGCGAGGAGGGCTGGGAGGAATTTGCCCGGTACGCCTTCGAGGCCGCGCTTTCCCGTACCGACGCGGTGGTGCAGCCCCGTCAGAGCAATACCTGGGGTGCCCTGAGCCTGGATCATGTGTACGAGTTCATGGGCGGGCTCAACCTTGCCGTCAGGGAAGTGACCGGCAAGGATCCGGACGCTTACCTCAGCGACTACCGCAACCGCAACAAGGTGAGGATGCAGGAACTGAAGGAGGCGATAGGGGTCGAGAGCCGTTCCACCATATTCAACCCTTCCTACATCTCCGAGAAGATGAAGGGCGGTGCAGGGGATGCGTCGGCCATCGCGGAGACCGTCACCAATACCTTTGGATGGAATGTGATGAAGCCGGAGGCCATCGACGACCGCGTGTGGGACGAGATATATGAGGTGTATGTCAAGGACAAGTTCGGACTGGGTGTGCAGGAACATTTCAAGGAGGTAAATCCGGCTGCTCTTGAGGAGGTTACGGCAGTTATGCTGGAGTCGGTGCGCAAAGGGCTCTGGGAGGCATCGCCCGAACAGGTGGCGGATATCGCGAAGCTGCATACCGGCCTGATTGAGGAGTCCGGTCCCTCGTGCTCCGGCTTCGTGTGCGACAATCCGGCCCTGCAGGACTACATCGCTTCCGCACTGCCTGAGGCCTCAGCCTCGGAATACCGCGGGGCTATCCGGCAGATAAGGGAGGCTTCGGTCAGCGATGCCTCCGACGGTATGGTGCTCAAGAAAGACCGGCTGCAGGGCGAGACAGAGAAGGAGACGACCTTGGTGAGCAATATTGCCGTGGCAGTGCTGATTGTCGCCCTGTTCATCGGAGGCGGACTGCTGATAAGGCGCCGCCGCAAGTCCAGTGGAATCTGATCTCAGGAGGCTCTGCACATGTACAGTTTAGTAGTAATCCTGATGGTGCTGGTCTGCTTCAACTTCGTGCTGAAGCAGTCCTGGCACAAATGGTGGTCGGTGCTGGCTCATGCCGCAGCTGCCGCGCTTTTCACCGGGCTGATGTGGCCCGTGGCCGTCCGGCAGTCCCGCTCCCAGATAGATGAGTGGCTTTCCAATCCCGGTCTGATGCTGGATACCTCGGTTATAATCACCCTGGAAGTCATCCTGCAGATAGCCTTCTGCCTGCTCTCGGTGCATCTGATGAGCTCGGGCAGGCTGAAGAAGTCCACCATCTGGGGCTACCGCATTCTGCGCTGGTTCCCCGGGGTGCTGATATTTGGAGTACTTTTCAGCTTCCTGGTATATCTTATCTTCGCATTTCCGGGTGTATCCTTCCCCTTGGTGGCCTGGGGTGCCGCAGCTGTGATCTTCGTGGTCATAGCCGGAGGGGCCTGGCTCATGCGCCGGATTTTCCCGGACAAGGAGAGCCGCCTGGAGATGTTCTTCCTGACCAATGCCCTTACGGGGATAGTGGCGGTGATAGCCACTGTCAACGGCCAGACAGCCGTGGCGGGAGGGAGCGAGGTGGACTGGACGGCCATGGCGGGAGTGCTCGGCCTCGTTGCCGCCGGGGTGCTTGCCGGCTCATTCGTGAGGACAGCCCGTCCTTTCAGACGTTTTTTGAAAAACGGCAGAAATTTAAAAACAGACAATATTTTAAAAAATCAATAGCTTTTAGAACTTATGAACTATATTTCCGATGTCCTCTTCTGGATTTCCAACGGACTGCTCGTACCGGTAGTGGTCCTGCTTATATTGTTTTTCCTCCGCTCGCTGTTGCTGATCGGCAATTTTTTCGGACAGTACCTGCAGATACGCAAGGTGGACCGTATCTTCATGGGCAAGGTGGAGGCCCTGACACCAGAGACTGCCGGGGAACTGCGGGCCTCCATCCCCGCCAACTCGAAGTCACCTCTGCTGTGTTGTCTGGCCGGTCTGCTGGACACGACAAAGGACAAGGCCCACCGTCAGCTGCTGCTCTCCGACTATGAGATAGCGGCGGATAAGGACCTGGGTACTTCCAAGACCCTGTCCAAGATGGGCCCCATGCTTGGCCTGATGGGTACGCTCATCCCTATGGGACCGGCTCTGGTAGGCCTTTCTACTGGAGATATAGGCTCGATGGCCTACAACATGCAGGTGGCCTTTGCCACGACCGTGGTGGGACTGTTCTCCGCTGCGATAGGCTTCATCACCCAGCAGGTCAAGCAGAGGTGGTACACACGGGACCTGAACCGGCTGGAGTTCGTGTCCGAGGTGCTGGACGACTGTTCCGTAACTGATGCTGCCTCATGCGCCGCTGCAGTTAAGGCGTGCCCGGAAGGAGTGGAGAAGCAGGTTGCCGTAAAAGCAGGTGAGGAGGTGCTATGAGAAGGAGAAGACTGCTTGGGGGCGACGAGGAGAACGACCCGATGAGCGTTGTAGGCAACCTGTTTGACGTGGCCATGGTGTTTGCCGTAGCCCTGATGGTAGCCCTTGTCACCCGTTACAACATGACCGAGATGCTGTCCCCGGAGGATTTTACGATGGTAAAGAATCCGGGCAAGGAGGACATGGAGATCATCGTCAAGCAGGGACAGACCATCGACCGCTATACTCCTTCCGAGGACCAGTCCAGGTCCGGCCAGAAAGGCAGGCGTGTCGGCATAGCCTACGAGCTGGAGAACGGCGAGATCATCTATGTTCCCGAATAGGACAGCGGGCGATGAGGTAGACAGGGTGGTAAGTGAGTGTGACGTTGCCCTCCGGTGTGCCGAAGCGGTGCAGGTATTCATCTGAGAACCGGGCCAGTCGGCCTGGAGTCCAGGCGGTACGGGTGATGCCGGTCACGCCGGTATGCTTGAGGTGGCGCAGGACATCGGACGGGGAAGAAAAACTCAGGGTGAGGTGTTCCTCCTCGGCGAGAACTGCCCTCAATCCGGCGTCTGTCAGCAAGCCGTGAAGCCATTCCAGGGGGAGGTAGCTCAGTCCGGTTCCGGTAACCGAGGCTATCTCCTGCAGGTTGTCAGGTCCAAATGTGGTAAGGGCAAGGCAGCCTCCATCCCGCAGCAGAGTCCGGCAGCGGACGATGAATGCTCCCGGGTCTTCAAACCACTGCATGACCGAGCAGGATACTATCAGGTCCCGGTCTCCTGGCAGCGGGCACAGCTCTGCGTCTCCTGGGACGAAACGGACAAGTGGCGTATGTGAAAGAGATCTGCAGTCAGATGTCGTGTCGGCGGCAGCAGTGAGCAGGTCGGAGAGCGTTTCAACCACTTCGGGGCAGATGTCGTTGAGGGCCAATTCCTCTGGATGGAATTTCTGCAGGAAGCGGCGGGTGAATGTTCCCGTGCCGCATCCGACCTCCAGCACTCTTTCTGGCTCTTCCGTGAGGACGGATGACAGCAGGGAGCACAGTTTGGATGCGATGACCGACTGGGCCTGCGCATACTCCGCATAGCTCCTTATGGACTTGGCAAATCTCTGGTGTATCAGATGTTTGTCCATGAGTCCTCCTTGTATAGCAGTCTCTGGAAAAGGCTGCTGTCATAGTGTGGAATGTCCAGAAGGGAGACCGGTACGTCCAGCCCTTTCCATGCCTTCGTCTGGTTGGCGGCGGGAAATATCAGGTCGCCTGAGCCAATGACGGCATGGTCCCAGGAAAAATCCCCGGGAGCGTCAGCAGCCGCTGTCCCGGAAAACATACCGGCATCGTGGTCAGCACCATGCCGGACGGCTTCCCGTATGGCCGAAAGCTCCTCGCGCAGCTCTTCCACGCTTCTGTGCAGGTTGCAGGCTATAAGTTGTTCCAGGGCCTCCTTTGATCCGCACATCCGTCTGCGGAATTTGCCCAGGCTCCTTTCCGAGAGACTGTCCAGCGTCCCGTCAAAGACAGCTTCCGGTATCCCCATCCTGTCGTGGATGGGGAAAGTAGTCCCGTTGACAGCCAGCCGCATGCCGTCTACACAGCCATTCAGGCCGGGCCGTGAGAGTACCTTACCGGCGGCCCATACGCCCATGGACCAGGCCAGCACCCGCACCTCCTTGTATCCGTTAAGTATCCGGATATCAAAGTCCATGTTTCGGTAGTCCCAGAGCATGAGAATATCGTATGCTGTGCTCTCCTCTATGCCGTTGCTGAACATACATGGCTCGCTTCCCCAGCCGGAGAAGAAGAGCAGCATTCCAGTGCTGCTAGGATGGTGTCTTAGAAAGGTGTGTCTCATAAACTGTCGCAGAGTCTGTCCATATCCTCGTCAGTGATGTCGGCTGTAAGGGAGAAACGCAGCCTTGAAGTGCCCTCAGGTACAGTCGGCGGCCGTATCGGCAGGACATAGAAGCCTTTGCGCCTCATGTCTTCCGCTTTAATAAAGGTGTCAGTTGCCGGACCTATGATGAGCGGAATTATGTGACTTGCTGAAGGAGTCTCAGAACCTTTGTCGTGAAGGACTTTTCTAAGCCGTTCCGAGTGTCGGAGCAGCCGCTCGCGGCGGTCTTTGAAGCTGTGGAGCCGCTCCATAACGAACAAAGTCCAGGCTACGTTGACCGGTGGCATGGCGGTGGTGAAGATAAGTGTGCGCATTCTGTTGACCAGATACTCCTTTATAATACTGTCGCAGATGACATAGGCCCCCACTGAAGCCAAAGCCTTGCCGAATGTGCCGCACAGCAGGTCTATGTCTCCGATGCAGCCGCATTCCTCTGCCAGACCCAGTCCTCTTTCCCCGCGCACACCCACGGCATGGGCTTCGTCCACGTAGAGCATGACCTTGTCACAGCGGCGTTTTATCTCTACCAGCCGCTGAAGCGGCGCAGTGTCTCCGTCCATGCTGAAGATGCTCTCGGTGACTATGATGATACGGTCACAGTCTGAGTGTTCCTTTTCGATGAGTTTCTCCAGCTGGCTGTAGTCCTGATGCCTGTAGCGTATGCAGCGGGCTCCGCTCAGGCGGATACCGTCTATCAGGCTGGCATGAACCAGCTTGTCGGCAAGGATGAGCGTACCTTTGTCGCATAGGGCCGGAAGTATGCCGGTGTTCATGTGGTAGCCGCTGCTGAGCACCAGGGCGCTTTCCCTGCCGTACATGGCTGCCAGACGCTCTTCCAGGGTGTCGTAAACCCGGAAGTTGCCGGTAAGCAGGCGGGAAGACGATGAGGACATGGGCAGTTGTTCTCCAGAGGACTGTACCCGATCATGGAACTCATGGAGCAGTTCCATATTGGAAGCCAGCCCCAGGTAGTCATTGGAGGACAGATTGAGCAGGCGGTTCCCAGAGCTGATAATCCACTTGCCGTCATGCTGTCCGGAAGGCAGTTCTCGCAGGTTGCCCGAGACTTTCAGAGCATCCAGCTCTTCCGCATATTTCTCATATATTGCTCTCATTCCGGTATTTCTCCGACTATTTTACACATTTTGGACGTGAGGAAAGACAGTTCATCCGGCTCTATGACAAATGGCGGCATTGCGTATACTAACCGTCCGAAGGGCCTGAGCCAGATGCCTTCCTCCACGAACCGCCTCTGCATCCAGGCCATGTCCACGGGCCGTTTCATCTCGATTACCCCGATGGCCCCGAGTATACGCACATCCTTCACAGACGGCAGCTCCCGGGCCGGAGCCAGCTCCTCACGCAGCCGGGCCTCTATTCTGCGTACCTTTTCCTGCCAGCCGCTCTCAAGCAGCAGCCTGATCGAGGCGATGGCCACCGAGCAGGCCAGCGGATTGCCCATGAAGGTGGGACCGTGCATGAACACCCTCGGATCGTGCGAGGAAATGGTGTCAGCCACCAGATCGTTGGCCAGTACGGCAGAGAAGGTCATATAGCCTCCGGTGATGGCCTTGCCCACGCACATGATGTCCGGTTCCACCCCGGCGTGCTCCCAGGCGAAAAGCTTGCCGGTGCGTCCGAATCCGGTGGCTATCTCGTCGAATATCAGCAACAGCCCGTGCTCCCGGCAGAGGGCGGCCGCCTCCTGCAGGTACCGGGGATGGTAGAAGCGCATTCCGCCGGCTCCCTGCACTATCGGTTCGAGGATAAGGGCTGCGATGTCCTTTCCGTGTTCCCCGACAATCTCCCGCAGCGGGTCGATGTCGTGCGGATCCCAGCTGCCGTCGAACCTGCTGTGCGGCGACGGGGCGAAATACCTCACCGGCAGGGCAGAGCCGAAGAGGGTGTGCATCCCGGTGACGGGGTCGCAGACCGACATGGCGTTCCATGTGTCTCCGTGGTATCCGGAGCGGATGGTCACGAAATTGGTATGGTCGGGATGTCCGGCAGCCACCTGGAACTGCACGGCCATCTTCATGGCCACCTCCACGGCTACCGAGCCGCTGTCGGCGTAGAAGATATGGCTCATCGACGGCGGGACAATGTCCAGCAGCAGTTTGCCCAGCTCGATGGCCGGCTCATGGGTCAGTCCTCCGAACATCACGTGCGACATGCTGTCCAGTTGCCGGCGGACGGCCTCGTTGAGCACCGGATGGTTGTATCCGTGTACGGCACACCACCAGGAGGACATGCCCTCGATAAGCTCAGTGCCGTCCTCAAGGGTGATCCTGCAGCCCTTTGCGCTGCGGACCTTGTAGGTAGGCAGAGGGTCTATGGTTGAGGTATAGGGATGCCACAGATGGTCCCGGTCGAATATGTCGAAATTGGGATTGGGGGATTCTTCAGATTTCATAACCGGCTGATTTAATGAGTTCTTTGTCCTCAGCCACCTTAGAGCCTACGGTAGTCAGCAGGTCTCCGGCAATGGCCGAGTTGATGCCTATGCGCATGGCTTTCAGCACCGTCTCCCGGGAAAGCCTGGCCCGTCCTCCGGCAAAACGCAGGTATGCCGTGGGGTGGATCAGGCGGAAAAGTGCGACGCACCTGAGGATTTCCTCCTCGGAGATGGGAACAGTGTTTTCAAGCGGGGTGCCCGGAATAGGTGACAGTATGTTTATGGGTATGGACTGCACTTTGAGTTCTTTAAGGGTGAAGGCCAATTCTATACGCTGCTCCTCGGTCTCGCCCATGCCGATGATGCCGCCAGAGCAGATCTCCATTCCGACGCGGCGGGCGGCCTCCAGGGTCTGTATTTTCTGTTGTTGCGTATGGGTGGAGCAGAGGAAGGGAAAATATGACGGAGCCGCTTCCAGGTTGCAGTGGTATCGGGTGACTCCGGCCTCGTAGAGCTTGCGCAGGCTCTCCTCGGAGAGCAGCCCGAGCGAGGCGCAGATGCGGATGGAGCTGTTGCCGCGCAGGTAACGCACCCTTGCGCATACCTCGTCCACTTCCCTGTCCGACAGCCTGCGTCCGCTGGTGACCAGGGAGAAGCGGCCTATGCCGGATGCCTCGTTGACAGAGGCGTGCCTCAGGCATTCCTCTTTGGGAACCAGACCGTATTCCTCAATACCGGTATGATAGTGTGCCGACTGGGCGCACCATTTGCAGTCCTCGGGGCAGCGGCCGGACTTGGCGTTGATGATGGAGCACAGGTCGAACCGCCTCGGGGCGCACAGTACGGTAATCTCCTGTGCGGCATCCAGCAGCGGCCTCAGCTCCGCCTTTTCAGCCAGCCGCAACGCTTCTTCCGGACATATTCCCTGTCCGGACAGTATCTTCTTTTTCAGACTTTCCAGCATCAGAACTGATTTCAGAGTTGTGAGATGTATCCTTCAATGACCTCAGGATAGGCGCGCTCGAGTTCGTGTACCTTGGCGAAGAGCGTCTCCGGGGTGTCTTCCGGGGAGACGGTGCAGCGGGCCTGATAGATGGTCTTCCCGTGGTCGTATTGGTTGTCAACGACATGAATAGTGATACCGGACTCTTTCTCACCGGCAGCTATTACAGCCTTGTGTACATGCTCGCCGTACATGCCCTTGCCGCCGTAGGACGGCAGCAGGGCCGGGTGGATGTTCAGTATCCGTTCCGGCCATTCCGCGATAAGGTATTCGGGGACTTTCAGCAGAAAGCCGGCCAGGATGATGAAGTCGGTTCCGAGCTCGTGTAGAACATCGGTGAGTTTCCGGTTCTCTCCTTTATATACTAAGGTGTTGCTGCGGAATTCCGAAGCGGTGAAGGTATAGTGCGGCACTCCCAGCCTTTCAGCTCTGGTAAGTACGAAAGCGTCTTTGCGGTTGCAGAGAACCGCCGTGACGCGATAAGTTTTATGATCCTTAGCCCAGTTTATGATATTTTCGGCATTTGTGCCTGAACCTGAGGCAAATACGACAATGTTAGGAACAATCTTCTCCATCGGGTTTTGTTGTTGGATTCTTGCAAAGTTCCATAAAAATTTTAAAATTCCGAAAATTATTTGTTAGTTTGCAGCAAATTTTATTACAAACTAATTATTAACTAAAATTTAGACCATGGCAGATATTGTTTCAGAAGTAACAGCCATCATCGTCAACAAACTCGGAGTTGATGAAAGCGAAGTAACCCGCAATGCAAGTTTTACAAATGATTTAGGTGCTGATTCTCTCGACACAGTTGAGCTCATTATGGAATTTGAGAAGAAGTTCAATATAGAGATTCCTGACGATGCCGCTGAGAAGATCTCTACAGTAGGCGAGGCTATCGACTATATCGAGGAGCACACCAAATAATTTGTACATGGGGTTGAGAAGAGTTGTTGTTACCGGTCTCGGTACGATAAATCCTTTAGGCAATACGGTTGAGGAGTATTTCTCCAATCTGGATAAGGGCATAAGCGGAGCCAGGCTGATAACGTCGTTTGATACAACTCTTTTCAAGACCAGGTTTGCATGTACAGTAGAGGATTTTGATCCTTCCCGGTACGGTATCGAGCGCAAGGAACTGAGGCGGATTGACCGTTTCGCCCAGTTTGCGATGGTCGCTGCGGATCAGGCTGTCAAGGACAGCTGGCTGGATCCGGAAAAAGAGGACCTGGACAGAATAGGCGTGATACTGGGTTCCGGCATCGGAGGCATACAGAGCCTCACGGATGAAATAATGGGTTATAGCGTGGGCGGTAGAATCCCGCGCTTTAGCCCATTTCTCATTACCAAGATGATATCGGATATGGCCCCTGGTCTGATATCCATCAAATACGGTTTCGCGGGGCCCAATTATACCACGACTTCGGCCTGTGCGTCGTCTTCCCATGCGATGGGAGACGCTCTCAATCTTATACGCCTCGGCAAGGCCGATGTCATTCTTACAGGAGGGGCGGAGGCGCCTATATCCGAGCCGTCGATAGGAGGGTTCGACTCGTCCAAGGCTCTATCCACCAACAATGAGCAGTACCGTACCGCATCCCGCCCGTTCGATGCCACCCGTGACGGCTTCGTAATGGGAGAGGGTTCGGCTGTGCTCGTATTCGAGGAACTGGAGCATGCCCTGCGGCGCGGTGCAAGGATCTATGCGGAAGTCGCCGGTGCCGGCATGAGTGCCGATGCTTATCATATTACGGCCCCGCACCCGGACGGAGAGGGGGCTATGAAGGTTATGCGGCTGGCATTGGAGGATGCGGGGATGGTGCCCGAGGATGTGGATTACATCAATGTTCACGGAACATCCACACCGTTGGGGGATGTGGCTGAACTGAAAGCCGTGAAGCGTCTGTTCGGAGAGCATGCCTACAACCTTAATATCAGTTCTACCAAATCCATGCACGGTCATCTGTTGGGTGCTGCGGGAGCCGTCGAGGCTCTGGCCTGCATACATGCGCTCAGGGACTCGATAGTGCCTCCGACCATCAATTTCCAGCATGAGGATCCGGATATTGACTACAATCTCAATCTTACGCTCAACAAGGCGCAGAAAAGAACAGTAAAGGTGGCCCTGAACAATACCTTCGGATTCGGAGGCCACAACTCCTGCCTTGTCTTCAAGGCTTTTTAAACAGCGTATTTATTGCATCAGACCGTAAGTGATGGTCAGGGTCGGCCTTCTCTCGGCGGCAGGGCCATTGAGCACTGTCTTGTTGTAGTTGTAATTGTCAAACTCATAGACTCTGGTATCTGAGATATTGACCTTGTATTTCATGGGTGCTATCCACAGATCCTGGTCCTCGACGATCTCAGAGGAATCGGTATTGATGATATTCTGTATGTATGAGGTTATATCCATGCTGTATACCAGCAACGACCGGTTGATGCTGCCGTAGTTGGAGGTGTTGTATACCTCGCTCAGCGGTTGATAGAAGTAAAGGCTGTCACTGTCAGATGTCGGAATTCTTGTAAATGCGTAGATGTAAGGAGGATGCTCCATATCAAATATATCGTAGTCCGCAGGCTCCTCGTATGGGAATTTCAGTTCTGCCCTGGGGATGATTATGTTCTGTCCTTCCAGACCCTCTTCCTGAATCCAGCTGTCGAGCATCTCTTTGAGATCTGCCGCCGTAATATGGGGCTTGATGCCGGAAAGACTCTCGATGTACAGTTTGTCGCCCGGTGCCCCGTTGCTCAGACCCTCTGAACCGGTGCTGAAATAGTTGAAGGCCTCGTAGCCGCTGTATCCGAAAGCGAACGATTCGGTAGTGTCCAGATCGGCTATCCCTCGTTCGGAATCATTGAGAGTGTAGTTAAGGTTGATGGTGGAGTTGCCCAGACTGAGAAAGTTCATCCTCCCTTCCTCAGAGCCCATTGAAGGCTCGATCTGTATGAAAAGTCCGGGGATACGTTTCAGAAATAGCGAAACGTCCTCAAATTCCTCGGGAGTGGTGTCAAGCAGTTCCTGTGCGAACTCATCTTTCAGTTCGATACGGATTTCACCCTCTCCGTAAATTACGGGGTCACTTACGGTAATCGGCTCAAGGCTGATGTCCTCCGATGTCAAAGAGTTGCAGAAAGCCATGTCGCTACTGTCCAGCGATGTCAGAAGCCGGTATATTTTTATTCTTTGATGTATTCCTTTTTGGTCTTCTTCAAGATAGTAGGTTGAGTCTATTGAAAGATTGAGGTATGCAGACAGCAGTTTGGGGCTGTCTCCGAAGTCTGTGGAACTGGAATAGGGGACGATGTATGTCGCGGCACTGGATTCAACTGTCCCGAAGACGGGGTCAGTCATGGTACCTACCATCATTTTTAGGCTGTTAGCGGCCTGGACTGAGCTGCTGACGCGATTAGTCACCGGAAGATCAAAGGTCTTTGTACCAAGGTACAGTATGGATTCGTCCGGAAGCATTCCGCTTCCGAGGGAGCGGTCATTCTCCACACATGATGTGACCGCCAATAGAACGGCCAATGTGCAGAACACGACCGAAAAGGACTTAATGGGCATTTTATTCCAGTAATTTGTCGTAAAACTCATTGAACTTCTGAATGTAGGTGCCTTCAGGATGGTCTATGGGGAAATACTCAAGCACGGGTATGCCACGGCTTGCTGAGAACTCCATAAGCTCCGGCCTTATGTTTTTGGAGCCCAGTATGACGGCATCTGCATATTGAATGGCAAGTTTTGCAAGATTTATGCCATCGGGAGCCTTGAATGCGTCCAGGTCTTTGGACTTGATCCCGGATACGGGAATCTTGCTTTTCATGCCCGGGTCGAACAGACTGTCCATATATTCGTCATAGAGCGAGAGAACTACTTTTGCGTCTGCGAAGATGGGGTCGTTCTTGAAGGCCTTTTTCAGATAAAGCGGGACCAGATGCGATATCCAGCCGGAGCAGTGTACTATGTCCGGTTTCCAGCGGAGTTTCTTGACAGTCTCGAGTATGCCCCTCGCAAAGAAGATGGCTCTTTCGTCGTTGTCCTCCAGGAAGTTGCCCTCGGCATCCTCGTATATGGATTTTTTGTGAAAATAGTCGTCGTTGTCAATGAAGTACACCTGCATCCTGGCGGAGGATATGGATGCTACCTTTATCACCAGCGGACGGTCGATGTCGTTGATGACCATGTTCATCCCGGAGAGTCTGATTACCTCGTGCAGCTGGTTGCGCCTCTCGTTGATGCAGCCGTAGCGGGGCATGAAGTTCCGTA
>ERZ779889.1856-NODE-1856-length-19175-cov-3.616004_pt1 | contig 19175 bp, 18 predicted proteins | sample MGYA00511030_ERZ779889 | MGnify/ENA primary metagenome ERZ779889 (study PRJEB29588, sample SAMEA2160616) | human gut metagenome | biome: human gut; feature: human-associated habitat; material: faeces | place: Denmark | collected 2008/2010 ...
GGGCTGGCGGCACAGCATGGGCAGCCTACTGTGGCATGGTGTGCAAAACAGTTCAACCTTTCGGCCAATTATTTCGGCGACCTGTTTAAGCGGGAGACAGGCCGGACTCCGCAAGACTACATACAAGAGCGCATTATCGACCTGGCCAAAGGACGCATGCTCGACAGCGCGGACACCGTCAGCCGCATCGCCTATTCGCTGGGTTTCCAGTATCCACAGCATTTCTGCCGTTTGTTTAAGAAACGTGTGGGATGCACGCCCAATGAGTTCCGGGCACAAAACAACGCATGACGATGGAAGGAGACAAAGATACGTTAGATTTGAAGACTGTGTGTGAATGTAACCGCTGCCTGGGTACGAAGACGCTGCATCCTCAGGTCACCATCATCAACCTGGAGAAGCCCGGTGTGGAGCAGGGGATGGTGAAGTTTGAGTTTTATGCCGTCTTGCTCATTGAAGAGTGTTCCGACGGTTGCTGTTGTTGCGGACGCCGCTACTACGACTACACCAATGCCACGATGGTGTTTCTCCCTCCCGGAGAAATATTCCGCATGAGCGAGAACGACACGTTGCCCGACAAAGGATGGTTGCTGGCCTTCCATCCCGACCTGCTGTTTCGCACCTCATTGAAGAACCACATTCAGAACTATACTTTTTTCAACTACCGGAAGGAGGAGGCGCTCCACTTGTCGCAACGCGAAACGGCCACTATCACCTGCTGCCTGGAAAACATCGAGGAGGAGTTGCACCATCCCATCGACACGCATTCGAGCACCATTCTCTCGCGCCACATCGAACTGATGCTCGACTATTGTTCGCGCTACTACGAACGCCAGTTCATCACCCGGGAAAACAAAAACAAGGCCATCCTTGCCCGTTTCGGGCGGATGGCCGATGAATATCTTTCTGCCGGCAAGTTGCAGGGGGGGCGTTTGCCCCGTCCTGAAACTTTTGCGGGAGAGCTGGGACTCTCGGTGGCCTACTTTGCCGACCTCTTGAAGTTTGAAACCGGGAAGACGCTTGAGGAATATATCTCCATCCGGCAGATTGAGATGGCCAAACGGCTGCTGTCGAAAGGCGAGGCGTCGCCTGCGGCTGTTGCCCGGCTGTTGGGCTTTCCCAGCACGCAATATTTTTGCGCCCTTTTCAGGAAGCTGACGGGGGTCTCTCCGGCCGACTACCGGCATGGGGCAAACTGACACTGCTGCGCGCTGCCGCCGTGTGCCGGCCAAAGGTACGTACTTTGGGTGTCAAAGATACGTACTTTGGTCATCAAAGATACGTACTTTGGCCGGATGAGGCCGGACTGTCAGTACAGATAGTTGTGCACATAGGCCTGGTAGCCAGAGACCACGAAGGTGACTCCTGCCACGACGAGGCACACGGCGGCCAGGATAAGCATTATCTTCATACTGCGTGCAGACAACCCTTTCCACTTGAAAGACAAGCTGAAGATGCCGCTGAGGAAACTCATCACCAGCAGGGCAATGCCCAGGACGAGGCTGATGCCGCATACGAGGCTCCAGACACCGGCGTCGGCCGCGATGGGGAATGCCTCGGACAAGAAGTAGGGCAGGGAGGCTGAGCCTTCGACAAACAGCTTCACGAAGGCGATGGTGAGAACGATGAACACCACGAGCAGCACCAGCAGGAACGGCGCGCAGCAGATGCCCACCAGCACGAGCGCCACTTTGAGGATGGCGCCGATGACCGACACCAGGGCGTCGGCAAAGCGCTGGAGCGTGGTGCGCGGCTTGTCGGAGCGGATGTATTCGCCCACGTTGTCTATGCCGTTGGTCACCATCTTGCCAATGTTTTCCAGCGTGATGGCTTTCCCGTGCATGTTGAGCTTGTCGGCAGCTGTCGTGGCCTTCGGGATGATGAGCCAGCAGATGAGGTAGATGGGGACGACTGTGCCGTAGCCGGCAATGAGGACGACCACCAGCACGAGGCGCAGCAGCGTCGGGTCCCAGTTGAGGTAGAGGGCCAGTCCGCCGAGCACGCCTCCCAGGATGCGGTTGTCCGGGTCGCGGTAGAGCCGTTTGCGGCCGGCGTGGGGCGGCGGGGGCGGGGGAGTCGTTTCCTGTTGCTCTTCCTCGCCGGGCGTTTCCTGTGCCGCGTCGGCTTCGGGTTCTTCAGGCCGGGGCTGTCCGTTTTCAGTCTGTCCGGAAGGTTGCTGTGTTTGCTCGTCTTCCCCTCCGGCAATCTCTTCAGGTTTTCCCAGCCGGGCGATGGCTTCTTCCACGATGGGGCGTGAGACCACCTCCTGGCGGTCGGATATGTGTTCAAACAGCAGTTCCGCCAGGCGGTTTTCCAGGTCGTCCATGATTTCGTTGCCTCCCTCCTGGCGTTCGAAGGCATGGCGCAGGTTGTATAAGTAGTCGTAGAGGAGCTTGTACGCGTCTTCGTCCACATGGAACATGCGTCCGCTTAGATTGATGTCTAATGTCTTGTTCATAGTTTTGAAGGATTGCAGTTATGGTGTGTTACATGTTTGAATGGGCCAAGGCGAATATGAAAAGGATGATGAAAGCCACGGCCAAGCCGAAGGCCGTGCCGGCCCAGCATGTCATTTTCCGGTCTTTCTTCCAGATGCCCAGCCCGATGCCGATAAGGCCATAGACCAGTGTCGACAGGAGGATGCTTGCCAGTCCCATCCACGCGAAGCAGGCAAGTATCGTGACTCCGTAAGCGATTAGCAGATTACGTCTCATACGGGTGTTGCGTTAGTGGCGGACGTGTCCGTCAGGTGAGTCACGGTGTCGTTGAGTTCCTGCCAGGCGTGTCTCAGTTCGTTGAGGAACGTTTCGCCGTTTTCCGTCAGGCGGTAATACTTACGGGGCGGGCCTTGTGTCGATTCCACCCATTCGTAGCTCAGCAGCCCGTCGTTTTTGAGCCGGGTGAGGAGCGGGTAGAGTGTGCCTTCCACGACGATGAGGCGTGCCTCCTTCAGCTTCTGGATGATGTCTGAAGCGTAGGCGGCCTCCCGGTGGAGCAAAAGCATGATGCAGTATTCCAGCATCCCTTTGCGCATTTGCGATTTTACGTTTTCTACGTTCATAGGCTTTCAGTGTTATGATGTGGCAAATATATGCAATACTTGGTACTTTGTATAGCATAGTACTATTTGTTTATAAATCATTAACACTTTCCTTCTGCCCGTCATGTCTGTTTCTTCTGTTTGGTAAATGCTTGATTGTCTGTCCTTAGGAAACACCCGACCTTACCCTCCTTTCGGCCCGTGAGCGGAAAGGAGTCCGTCCGTGAGCCGATAGGACTCCGTCCGACCACGGAAAGGAGGGTAAGGTCGGGCGTCTTTCAAAGGGGCTTTCGCGCCTTGGCCCGGAGTGTCTTGTACCTTTATTTATTTAGGCAGATGCCGACGGGCTGTGGCAGATGAAAAAAGGACGAAAAGATTGTTTCATATCATTTGAAATAATTTATCTTTGCGCTCGAACTTAGAGACACAAAGTTGCTAACACTATGAAAATAATCATTGCCGGAGCCGGTGAAGTGGGAACTCACTTGGCTAAAATGTTGTCCGGAGAAAAGCAGGACATTGTCCTTATGGACACCGATGAAGACAGGTTGCATCAACTGGAAGACAATTTCGACCTGATGACTGTCAACGCTTCATCGCTCTCCATTGCCGGGCTGAAGGAAGCCGATGTGCCGGGAGCCGACTTGTTTATCGGTGTCACTCCCGATGAAAGCCGCAACATGACTTCCTGTCTGTTGGCTCACAGCCTGGGGGCTAAGAAGACCGTGGCACGCATAGACAACTCTGAATATCTGCAACCCAAACACCAGGAGTTTTTTTCCCGGATTGGCATCAGTTCGCTCATCTATCCGGAGATGCTTGCCGCACGTGAGATTGTCGATGCCATCAAGATGAGCTGGATACGCCAATGGTGGGAGGTCGACGGTGGCGAGCTGGTGCTCATCGCCGTGAAGCTGCGCCGCACGGCACACATCCTCGACATCCCTCTGTATCAGCTCGACACCCGCTCCACGCCCTATCTGGTGGTGGCTGTCAAGCGCGGCATGCACACCATTATCCCCCGGGGCGACGACACGCTGCAAGAGCTGGATTTGGTCTACTTCATGACCATGAAGAAATATATCCCCTACATACGGCAGATAGCCGGAAAGGACGACTACAAGGATGTGCGCAACGTGATGATAATGGGCGGAAGCCGCATCGCCGTGCGCACGGCCAGGATGGCACCCGAATACATGAAGGTGAAAATCATCGAAAAAGACTTGGAACGCTGCCACCGCCTGACGGAACTCATCAACGACGACCGGGTGATGATAATCAACGGCGACGGGCGCGACATGGACCTGCTCATGGAGGAGGGAATCGAAAACACCGAGGCTTTCGTTGCCCTGACCGGCAGTGCGGAGACCAACATCCTGGCCTGTCTGGCTGCCAAACGCACGGGAGTGAGCAAGACTGTGGCCGAGGTGGAAAACATGGCCTACATCGGCATGGCCGAGGGGATGGACATAGGCACCATCATCAATAAAAAGATGATTGCCGCCAGCCATATTTACCAGATGATGCTTGATGCCGACGTGACCAACGTGAAGTGTCTCACCGTGGCCAATGCCGACGTGGCGGAGTTTATCGTAAAGCCCGGTTCGAAGATAACCAAGCATCCGGTGAAAGACTGCGGCCTGCCGAAGGGCATCAATATCGGCGGTGTGATACGCGGCGGCGAGGGTTCGCTGGTTACCGGTAACACACAGCTTCAGGCGGGCGACCATGTGGTGGTGTTCTGTACGGGCATGACGATGCAGAAAATCGAGAAGTTTTTCATCTAAACAATGTTTGACGCTGCATGATAAACTATAAGATAGTAGCCAAGATATTGGGCATCCTGCTTTTTCTGGAAGCCACTCTTTTGCTGGGATGTTCGTTGTTTCCCGTCTGTTATGGCGAGAGCGACCTCGTCCCCTTCCTTGTCTCGGCGGGCATTACGCTTGCCATCGGCCTGGTCTTGTTCATTCTCGGGCGGGGCGCCGACAAGAAGATGAACCGTAAAGATGGTTACATCATCGTCACCTTTTCATGGCTTCTGTTCACGGCTTTGGGGATGCTTCCCTTGCTGTTCGGGCGATATACGGAGAGCGTGGCCAATGCCTTTTTTGAAATCATGTCGGGTTTTACCACCACAGGTGCCACGGTGCTCAACAACATAGAGTCTCTGCCCCACGGCATACTCTTCTGGCGCAGCCTGACGCAGTGGTTCGGCGGTTTGGGCATCGTGTTTTTCACCATTGCCGTGTTGCCCATCTTCGGGTCGGGAGGCATGAAGATGTTTGCCGCCGAAACCACCGGCCCCACACACAGCAAGCTGCATCCGCGCCTGGATGTGACAGGCAAGTGGATTTGGACCATATACCTCATCATCACGCTTACCCACACGGCTTTGCTTGTTGCCGGCGACATGCCTTGGTTCGACAGCATCTGTACGGCCATGTCGACGGCTGCCACCGGCGGATATTCCGTGAAGCAGAGCAGCCTGATGGCTTATAATTCGCCCTACATTGAATATATCACCACGCTTTTCATGCTCATATCTGGTGTGAATTACACGTTGCTCTATGTGGCCATTTTGAAGCGCAGGCCCGTGAGGCTGTTGAAAGATACGGAGTTCCGCTGGTATGTGGGTAGTTATACTGTGTTCACGCTGTTTATTACGGTCGCTTTGCTCGTTGGCACTCCGATGGGGCTGGAAGAGAGTTTCCGCCTTGCATCGTTCCAAGTGGCCACGGCGCAGACGACCACCGGATTTGGCACGGCCGACTACATGCTTTGGCCTTCGTGCACGTGGCTTGTCCTTTGCCTGGCCATGATTGTGGGTGCGTGTGCGGGGTCCACGACGGGAGCCATCAAGTGTATCCGCCTGGCCATGCTGTTTAAAATCGTGCGCAACCAGTTCCGCCACATGCTCCACCCGAACGCCGTCCTCCCGCTGCGCATCAACGGCGTGGTCATTCCGGGAGAAATCAAAGCCACGTTGCTTGCCTTCTTTTTCACATACATGGCCATCCTTTTTGTCGGGTGGGTGTTCATGCTTACGATGGGCGTGGGCTTCATGGAGGGCTTTGGCATCACGGTGTCGAGCTTGGGCAACGTGGGGCCCGGCTTGGGCAACTGCGGCCCGGCTTATTCGTGGAACCATTTGCCCGATGCGGCCAAGTGGGGATGTTCGTTCTTGATGCTCATCGGGCGTTTGGAGCTGTTCTCCGTGTTGCTGCTGTTCAGCCCTAGTTTCTGGAAAAAACACTGATAGTCATTACACTTGCCTCCCGTTGCAATCCATTTTTGCCGTCTTCAGGTGTGCGTCGCAAATGGTTTGTGCCGGGGGCTGCCTAGTGTTGCAGTTGCCGGCGTGGGCGAAAAGCGTTCTCTCCTCTTAAAAAAATCGAAAAAATTCGTGTGCTTATTCAATATAAGTGCCTATCTTTGCCGCGCAAAAGTAGTAGTAGAGATGGCCAAAGGATGTAAAATGTTGTTTTTACCCTTTTTCCTGTTGGGGCTCCTTCTGAGTGCTTCGATGGGGAAGTTGTCTGTCATACCCTCAGCTAAAACCTTGAGCCACTCTGCTCCCGTTTCACTTTTTCCCTCATTCGACGCATCCAATCAAAAACATAGAGGCCCGGACAAGGGCTGCTTTTACCTGACAAACTTCGCTGCCGGACAGGCTGAAGGAACGGCAAGGTGTTGTCGTTCTGCCGCTTACTCTACTTTGCATCACACGTGTTCCCGTCTGGACCAGCACATTGTCTTTTGCCGGTGGCAGATTTAGCCGTGGCGCGCAAACAGACGACATCGGAAAAGAAACTATAATTCAGGAAAAACATAAATCAATAACCTAATAATTAAAACATGTTTTTTACATTATTAATTACAGCAGTCTTAACCGCCATTGCATTGGTGGCTGCCGGTTTGCTTGCGGCAAAATTGATTGCTCCTCGTTCGTTCAACCCCAACAAGGGTGAGGCGTATGAGTGCGGTCTGCCCACACACGGAGGCTCACACATGCCTTTCAAGGTCGGTTATTACCTGTTCGCAATCCTGTTTTTGATGTTCGACATCGAAACAGTGTTCCTCTTCCCCTGGGCAGCCGTCGTGGGTGAAGTGGGCGTTTACGGACTGGTAAGTGTGATTTTCTTTTTAGTAGTATTAATCTTAGGCCTGGCATACGCCTGGAAGAAAGGAGCGCTCAAATGGGAATGAAACAGCCTAAAATACGCTCCATGAAGTATGAAGAGTTTAAGAACAACGACTACTTGGAGAGCATGGTGAAGGAACTCCAGGACAATGGAGTGAATGTGGTCGTGTCTAAGTTTGACGATTTAATCAACTGGGGACGCAGTAATTCCGTCTGGTCGTTCTTGTTGGGAACAAGCTGTTGCGCCATTGAGTTCATGACGCTGGGAGCTGCCCGCTACGATATGGCTCGTTTCGGATTTGAGGTGACTCGTAACTCGCCCCGTCAGGGTGATGTCTTGTTGGTGCTGGGTACTATTACGAACAAGATGGCCCCGCTGATGAAGCGTCTGTACGACCAGTTGGCTGAACCGAAGTATGTAGTGGCTGTGGGCGGATGTACCATTTCCGGCGGCCCGTTCAAAAAGTCGTACCATGTGGTGAACGGCATAGACAAGATTGTTCCTGTCGATGTGTACGTGCCCGGATGTCCTCCTCGTCCTGAAGCGTTCTACTATGGCTTGATGCAGTTGCAACGCAAAATCAAGCTGGAAAACTTCTTTGGCGGTGTGAACCGTAAACAACCTAAACCCATTGACGAATAACACAGAGCTATGGATATAAAAGATAAAATCTCACAATTAGTTCCCGGAGTGGAATTTAAAGAGCAAGGCGACCTCATAGCTGTGATTCCTTCTGCTTCATTCCATCAGGTGGCCGAAGCCCTTCGTTATGACAAAGACGGCGCTTTCGACTATCTGCGCGACATCGTCGGCATGGACTGGGGCGAGACACTGGGAGCCCTTTACTATTTGGAATCAACTGCAACGCATGCGCGTATCGCCCTCCGCACAGAGACGGCCGACCGCGAAAATCCGCTGCTCCCCAGCGTGAGCAACTTGTGGAAAACTGCCATTATCAAAGAACGTGAAGCGTTTGACTTCTTTGGAATCAAATTTATAGGCAACCCGGATATGCGCCGCATCTTCTTGCGCGAAGATTGGGTGGGCTATCCCTTCCGCAAAGACTATGATGCCAAGTCGAACGAGCTCAATATGACCAATGAGGTGAATGCCGACGTGACAACGGAATATGTGTTGAAAGCCGACGGCACGCTTGGTACGAAAGAACATGTGGTGTTCCATCCGGGCGACTTCGTTATCAATGTCGGCCCGCAACACCCCTCCACCCACGGAGCATTGCGCATGCGTGTCGGGCTGGATGGAGAAACTGTTTCCCGTGTAGACCCCGTGTGCGGATACATCCACCGTGGCATCGAGAAGATGAACGAAAGCCTTACTTATCCGCAGACTTTGGCTTTGACCGACCGTCTGGACTACCTGAGCGCCCACCAAAGCCGCCACGCTTTGTGTATGTGTATCGAACAGGCTGCCGGAATCGAGATTTCGGAACGCGCCAAATATATCCGTACCATTATGGACGAGCTGCAACGTATCGACTCGCACCTTCTGTTTTATTCTTGCTTGGTGCTCGATATGGGTGGATTTACTCCGTTCTTCTACGGCTTCCGTGAACGTGAGATGATACTCCAAATCATGGAAGAAACCACCGGCGGACGCCTTATCCAGAACTACAACATGATTGGTGGTGTGCAAGCCGACCTTCACCCTGATTTCCAAAAGAAGGTGAAAGAGTTTATCAAGCACATGCGCGGCATCATTCACGAATATCACGAAATCTTTACCGGCAACGTCATTGCCACTACCCGTTTGAAAGGTGTGGGTGTGTTGAGCCGCGAAGATGCCATTTCTTACGGTGCGACCGGCGGTACGGGACGTGCTTCCGGATGGGCCAACGACGTGCGCAAACACCATCCGTATGGTTTGTACGACAAGGTCGACTTCAAGGAAATCGTTTACACCGAGGGCGACAGCTTTGCCCGCTACATGGTGCGTATGGACGAAATCATGGAGTCGATGAAGATTATCGAACAGCTTATCGACAACATTCCCGAAGGTGAATACCGTGTGAAGACCAAACCCATCATCCGCGTTCCGGAAGGCAACTATTCGGCTTCTGTGGAAAGCAGCCGTGGAGAGTTTGCCGTGTTCCTTGAGAGCCACGGCGACAAGACTCCCTACCGTCTGCACTACCGTTCGACCGGTTTGCCTCTGGTGCATGCACTTGATACGGTTTGCCGCGGTCAGAAGTTTGCCGACTTGATTGCCATCGGTGCAAGTATGGACTTTGTTATTCCTGACATCGACCGATAAGCGGGAACTCAAGAATCATGAACATAGATGTAAAATAAAAGACAATGAATACTTCATTTTTAGACTATTATAGCATACAACCCGTTACCAGTTGGATACACGAGACGCTTTGCAGCGTGATGCCCGAGGCGCTCGCCATCTTCATCGAATGCGTGGTAATCGGTGTCGTTATCGTGGCTCTTTATGCAGTCCTCGCTATTATCCTTATATATATGGAGCGTAAGGTGTGTGCGGCATTCCAGTGCCGTATCGGCCCGAACCGTGTAGGAGGTAAGGGCGGTCTGCTCCAAGTGCCGGCCGACGTTCTGAAGATTTTGACCAAGGAGATTATCCGCCTGAAACATTCGGACCATCTGCTCTACGACTTGGCCCCTTATCTTGTCATTCTGGCTTCCATCCTGTCGTTCTCATGCTTGCCGTGGAACAAAGGTGCACAGATTCTGGATATGAATATCGGCATCCTGTTTGTTCTGGCAGCATCGTCAATCGGTGTAGTCGGTATCCTTTTGGCTGGATGGGCTAGTAACAACAAGTACACCATGATTGGTGCCGTGCGTAGCGGTGCCATGATTATCAGCTACGAGCTTTCATTGGGCATCATCGTGTTGTCGATGGTCGTCCTGAGCGAAACGGCCAGCATCAGCGGCATTGTTGAATCACAGGCTAATGGGTGGAACTTGTTCAAAGGACATGCTATTGCCATTCTGGCTTTTGTGGTATATCTCATTGCCGGTAATGCCGAGGCCAACCGTGGCCCGTTCGACCTTGCTGAAGCAGAGCAAGAATTGACGGCCGGTTACCATACGGAGTATTCCGGTCTGCACTTCGGCTTTTTCTATTTGGCAGAATATCTGAACTTGTTTATCACTGCCGGTTTTGCCGTGACTCTGTTCTTAGGAGGCTGGATGCCGCTCCACGTGGCTGGTCTCGATGGATTCAACGCCGTGATGGACTACATTCCGGGTGTTGTGTGGTTCTTCGGCAAGACTTTCTTTGTGGTATGGCTGCTCATGTGGATTAAGTGGACTTTCATTCGTTTGCGTATCGACCAAGTGTTGGTGTTCGAGTGGAAGTACCTCATGCCTACTTCGCTGCTTATCTTAGTATTAATGGTAGTGCTCAAAGTATTTGGGCTGGTATTTTAATGATTGAACAAGACAATGAGTAAATTTGGTAATTACATAAATGGATACTTTTCAGGACTTGGAAGCCTCTTGATTGGTTTGCGCACATCGTTGAGAGTTTATTTGCGCAAACCTGTGACAGAGCAATATCCTGAAAACCGCCACACCACATTGCACATCGCAGAGCGTCACCGCGCCATGTTGGTCATGCCTCACGACGAGAATAACCAGCACCACTGCATCGCATGTGGACTGTGCCAAATGGCTTGCCCCAACGACACCATCAAAGTGACATCGGAGATGGTTGAAGGAGAAGACGGCAAGAAGAGAAAAGTTTTGGTTAAATATGAGTACGACCTCGGTTCTTGCATGTTTTGCGAACTGTGTGTAAACGCTTGTCCGCACGATGCAATCCGTTTCAGCAATGATTTTGAGAACGCCGTGTTCCAACGTGAGAAACTAGTGCTGAAGCTCAACCACGAAGGTTCATCAGTAGTTAAAAAGTAAGAAACGATATGGATATAACACTTCAACAAACAGTCTTCTATGTGGTCGCCATCCTGATGAGTGTATTCTCGGTGATGACGGTTGCAACCAAAAGCATCCTGCGTTCGGCAACTTACTTGCTGTTCGTGCTTTTTGGTACGGCGGCCATATATTTCATCTTGGGATATACCTTCCTGGGAGCTGTACAACTCATGGTATATGCCGGCGGTATCGTCGTATTATACGTATTCTCTATTTTACTGACCAACTCAGACAAGAGCATCAACCAGAAAATCTGCCGCAGCCGTCTGGTGGCCACGATTGCTACCATCATTATTGGTGCAGCATTGGTGTTGTTCCTTATCTGGACCAACGGATTTGCGCTGAACGTGATTCCAGACAGCACGGAAATTGCCCTGAAAGAAATCGGTCATGCGCTCATCAGTTCAGACAAGTATGGCTACGTTCTTCCCTTCGAAGTCGTAGGTGTGCTTCTGCTGGCATGTATGATTGGTGGTTTGTTAATTGCACGTAAACGATAAAAGGAGGAACTTATGGAAATACATGTAGTATATTATTTGGTCATCAGCGCCATCATGCTGTTTGCAGGCATCTACGGTTTCTTTACCCGTAAGAACCTTCTTGCTGTCCTCATTTCTGTGGAACTTATTTTGAATGCAACGAATATCAACTTCGCCGTGTTCAACCGTTATTTGTTCCCCGATGTGTTTGAAGGGCACTTCTTTGCTCTGTTTGGCATCGGTATTGCTGCCGCCGAAACGGCTGTGGCCATCGCCATCATCATCAATATCTATCGGAATATCCGGAATATCCAGACAGATAATCTTGATGAACTAAAGGGTTAACCGTTGTGGTCTATCATTCTAAACAATAAGATTATGGATTTTAATTATACGATACTAATATTACTTCTTCCCATGCTCAGCTTCCTGGTGCTGGGATTGGCCGGTATGCGTATGACACATAAGGTGGCCGGTGCCATAGGAACTGCCGTGTTGGCCGTTGTGGCTGTGCTGTCTTATGCGACTGCTTACCTGTATTTTGGCGACGGACGTTCGGCCGATGGCACATTTGCTCCGCAAATGCCTTGGAACTTCGAATGGTTGCCTTTCACCGACAGTTTGCACATCGACATGGGTATCCTGCTCGACCCGATTTCGGTCATGATGCTCATCGTCATTTCTACGGTGTCACTGATGGTGCACATCTACTCTTTCGGTTACATGAAAGGTGAAGTTGGTTTCCAACGCTATTATGCTTTTCTGAGCCTCTTCACCTTCTCCATGCTGGGACTGGTTGTCGCCACCAATATTTTCCAGATGTATGTGTTCTGGGAATTGGTGGGTGTGTCTTCTTATTTGCTTATCGGTTTCTATTACACGAAGCCTGAGGCTATCGCAGCCAGCAAGAAGGCATTTATCGTGACGCGTTTTGCCGACCTTGGTTTCTTGATAGGTATCCTCATCTATGGTTACTACGCAGGAACATTTACTTTCGAACCTGAGACAAAGATGTTGATTGCTGCCGGAGGCATGATGCCTTGGGCACTCGGATTGATGTTTGTCGGTGGTGCCGGAAAGAGTGCTATGTTCCCGCTGCACATTTGGTTGCCCGACGCCATGGAAGGTCCAACTCCCGTCAGTGCCCTCATCCACGCTGCTACGATGGTCGTGGCTGGTGTTTATTTGGTAGCCCGCATGTTCCCCCTCTTCATTGCCTATGCGCCTGAAGTGCTCCATTGGATTGCCTATTTGGGCGTGCTTACTGCTTTTTATGCTGCGGCTGTGGCTTGCGTGCAGACCGACATCAAGCGTGTGCTCGCTTTCTCCACCATTTCGCAGATTGCCTTCATGGTTGTAGCCTTGGGCGTTTGCATTGGTGCTGACACCCACGAGGGATTGGGCTATATGGCCGGTATGTTCCACTTGTTCACCCACGCCATGTTCAAGGCATTGCTCTTCCTCGGTGCAGGTGCCATTATCCATGCCGTACACAGCAACGAGATGTCAGCCATGGGAGGTTTGCGCAAGTATATGCCCATCACACACATCACTTTCTTGATTGCCTGCTTGGCCATTGCCGGTATACCTCCGTTCAGTGGTTTCTTCAGTAAAGACGAAATCCTGGCAGCCTGCTTCCAGTTCAGTCCGGTTGTTGGTTGGATGATGAGCATCATTGCCGGAATGACCGCTTTCTATATGTTCCGTCTCTACTACGGCATTTTCTGGGGAAAGGAAAACAAAGAGCTTCATGCTCACCACACACCTCACGAAGCGCCTGTGTCCATGAGCTTCCCGCTTATTTTCTTGGCCGTTGTGACTTGTGTTGCCGGGTTTATCCCCTTCGGACATTTTGTCAGCAGCAACGGACAGTCTTATGATATTCATTTGAATACCCAGGTGGCCGTTACAAGTGTTTGCATCGCTGTTGTTGCCATCGTGCTTGCTACGATTATGTACTTGAGAGAACAACAGCCCATTGCCGACCGCTTGGCTGCGACGTTCAGAACCTTGCACCGTGCGGCATACCGCCGTTTCTATATGGATGAGATTTGGATGTTTGTGACCAAGAAGATTATCTTCCGTTGCATTTCTACCCCGCTTGCTTGGTGGGACCGCCATGTTATCGACCAGTTCTTCAACTTCACGGCTTGGAGTGCCCAGGCCAGTGCCGACGAAGTACGTGGCATGCAGAGCGGACGCATCCAGAGCTACTGTATCTGGTTCCTTGTCGGAGCTTTGGTATTCACACTTATGTTGTTATTAATATAAGGTAACAGGGAAATAAGCCGACAAGTTGACGGGACAATATTCATGTTCTTGGTCGACTGTCTGCTGAGACCTTGTCAACTAATACAAAACTAAAAACAATATGAATATATTAAGTCTTTTCGTACTTATCCCACTGTTGATGTTGCTGGGACTTTGGCTCAGCCGCAACCTCAACCAAGTGCGTGGGGTGATGGTGGCCGGTGCTTCTGCTTTGTTGCTGGTGGCTGTTTACCTCACTGTAGACTACCTCGGCCAGCGCCAAGCGGGAGCTGCAGAGGAAATGCTCTACACTTACAGCGTCATGTGGTACGCACCTTTGCACATCTGCTACTCCATTGGAGTCGATGGCATCTCGGTGGCCATGCTGTTGCTGTCGGCCATTATCGTATTTACCGGAACGTTTGCTTCTTGGAAACTCAAGCCGCTTACTAAAGAATATTTCTTGTGGTTCACCCTGCTTTCGCTCGGTGTGTTTGGTTTCTTCATCTCGACCGACCTGTTCACCATGTTCCTCTTTTATGAGGTGGCTTTGATTCCGATGTACTTGCTCATTGGCGTATGGGGAAGCGGCCGCAAGGAATATGCAGCCATGAAGCTGACTTTGATGTTGATGGGTGCTTCGGCCTTCCTGCTTATTGGTATTCTCGGCATTTATTACGGTGCCGGGGCACAAACTATGAATGTGCTTGAGATTGCCCAGCTCCACAACATCCCGATGGATATGCAGCGCATCTTCTTCCCGCTGACATTCTTGGGATTCGGTGTGCTTGGTGCTTTGTTTCCCTTCCATACATGGAGTCCTGATGGTCACGCTTCGGCGCCGACAGCCGTGTCTATGCTTCACGCCGGTGTGTTGATGAAACTGGGAGGTTATGGATGCTTCCGTGTGGCTATGTATTTGATGCCGGAAGCCACTCAGGAATTAGGTTGGATATTCTTGGTGCTCACCACCATCAGTGTGGTTTATGGTGCGTTTAGCGCCATCGTGCAGACCGACTTGAAGTATATCAACGCATACTCTTCCGTGTCTCACTGCGGTCTCGTGCTCTTCGCTTTGTTGATGATGACCCGCACCAGTTGCACGGGTGCCATTCTTCAGATGTTGAGCCATGGTTTGATGACAGCCCTCTTCTTTGCCTTGATTGGTATGATTTACGGACGTACACACACGCGCGACATCCGTCAGATGAGCGGTTTGATGAAGATAATGCCCTTCCTCTGCGTCGGATATGTGATTGCCGGTTTGGCCAACCTTGGTTTGCCGGGATTGAGCGGCTTCATCGCTGAAATGACCGTGTTTGTCGGTTCGTTCCAAAACACCGACATCTTCCATCGTGTATGCACCATCATTGCATGTACCAGTATCGTCATCACGGCTGTCTACATCTTGCGCGTTGTGGGCAAGATTCTCTACGGCAAATGCACCGACCCGCACCATTTGCATCTCACCGATGCCACGTGGGATGAGCGTCTCGCCGTCATCTGCCTCATTGTGGCCGTAGCCGGCATGGGTCTGGCTCCGTTCTGGATAAGCGACATGCTGCACGACAGTGTTAACACCATATTAAGTGCCCATCTTTCCAACCTCTAATTAAAAAGTGACTATGAATTATCTTCAATTTTTTGATATGAGAGCGGAAGTCAGCCTCATTGTCTTGATACTCATCGTCTTTCTCTACGATTTGTTCACCGAAGGCAAAGAGCGCCGCGGCTTCCATGCCCTGACCTGCGTATTGCTGGGCATTCACATCCTTCTGAACATCTGCCCGGGCGAGGATACCGAGCTTTTCGGCGGCATGTATCAGTCGTATGCCATGACCAGCATTGTCAAAACCATCCTTGCCGTCGGCACGTTGCTGGTGTTCCTGCAAGCCAAAAACTGGCTGCGTCGTGACGACACCCGTCATAAGGAAGGCGAGTTTTACATACTGACCCTTTGCACTCTGCTGGGTATGAACTTTATGATGAGCGCCGGACACTTCCTGATGTTTTTCATCGGTCTGGAGCTGGCTTCCATCCCCTTGTCATGCTTGGTTGCGATGGACAAGTTCAAGCGCGAGTCTGCCGAAGCCGGAGCAAAATATATCATGAACGCGATGTTCTCTACGGGTTTGATGCTTTATGGCATCTCGTTTATCTATGGCACCGTGGGAACGCTCTATTTTGCCGATGTCCCCACAGCACTTAGCGGCACTCCGATGCAGATTCTTGCCTTGGTGTTCTTCTTTGCCGGATTGGGCTTCAAGCTCTCGCTCGTGCCTTTCCACTTGTGGACTGCCGATACTTACCAGGGTGCTCCGACGGCTGTGACCTCTTACCTTTCGGTTGTGTCCAAAGGTGCGGCAGCTTTCACGCTGTTTGTCATCCTGACCAAAGTTTTCAGCCCGATGGTGGAACAATGGCAAGCCCTGCTTTATGCCATCATCATCATCACCATCACGCTCGGCAACCTCATGGCGTTGAAACAAGAAAACCTGAAACGCTTCATGGCTTTCAGTAGTATTTCCCAAGCCGGTTACATCATGTTGGGTATCATGGGCGGCAATGCGGAAGGGATGGCGGGAATGAACTGGGCATGACTTCACTCGTGTTTTACGTCCTGGTCTACATTGCTGCCAACTTGGCTGCCTTCACCGTCATCAACGTCATCGAGCAGAAAGCCGGCAAAGTGGACATGAGCGACTACAACGGCCTCTACCAGAGCAATCCGAAGCTGAGCTTCCTCATGACACTGGCCCTCTTCTCGCTGGCAGGTATCCCGCCTTTCGCCGGATTCTTCAGCAAATTCTTCATTTTTGCCGCAGCATTCAGTGCAGGGTTCTACCTCGTGGTATTCATCGCTTTGCTGAACACCATCATCTCCCTGTATTACTATCTGCGCATCGTGAAGGCCATGTATATCAATCCGAACGATGCTCCGATTGCTGCTTTCCGCAGTGATTGCAGCACGAAGATAAGCCTGGCATTGTGTACAGCCGGTATCATTGCCTTAGGTTTGGTCAGCGCCATTTACGACGGCATCCATCTCTATGCCTTTGGCATGTGATGAGCTTGCCCGGACATTTTGATTCATAGCAATGACGGAGTCGGTTCTTCGAACAAGAATCGGCTCCGTTTTTTGTTGTCGTGTGTGCAGGCCCGTAAGTAAGCAGAGGTTGCCGGCATTTGTTTTAGGCGGACCTCTTTGGGGCATTGTTTTTTTCATCTCTTTTCCGTATGTTTGCACCACATCCTGAAATACATCACAATGAAGCAAGAACAGACAAACGAAGGACAATCAAGCCCGATGAAACTCATATTCAACTACAACAATGTGTTCTACAGTTTCTTTTACGATGATACGGAAGCCTGCATCCATCGTTCACGGGAGTATGCGATGAACTATGTTTATTCCGGTGAAATGGTTATTGAGGGCGGCGGCGAGCCGATACATGTCGGAAAGGGCGAGTGTGTGTTCATTCCCCGCGACCATCACCTGACCATGTACAAGAAGAGTTGCAACGGAGAACGTTATTGCGGCATATTCCTCATGTTTACCCGCAATTTCCTGCGGAGCGTGTACACCAGGTTTGAACAATATAAAGTGCCGGCCGACACGCCCAAGTTGCAGCCGGAGGTTGTCAAACTGCCCAAGACGGCCGAGGTTGCCAGCCTGTTTGCCTCGATGACACCTTACTTCGACACGGACGTGAAGCCGCAAGACGACTTCATGGAACTGAAGTTGCAGGAAGGGCTGCTGGCCCTGCTCCACATCGACAAACGCTTTGCACCCATGCTTTTCGACTTCAACGAGCCGTGGAAGATAGACATCCTCGACTTCCTGGACAAGAACTACATGTATGAGTTCACGATGGAAGACCTGGCCCACTACACCGGCCGCAGCCTGGCGACTTTTAAGCGTGACTTCAAGAAAGTCAGCGACCTGACACCAGAGAAATGGTTGATACGCAAACGGCTTGAAGTGGCTTATGCTTTGATGAAGGAAGGCGGGAAACGCATTGTAGACGTCTATACGAAAGTGGGGTTTAAAAACCAGTCGCATTTTTCTTCGGCCTTTAAAAAACAGTATGGCGTGTCGCCCACGGCCATATCTTCATGAGCCGCCATGGCGCAGCAATCCAAGACGACGAACAACCTAAAACAATACAAACAATGAAAGTGTTATTGATTAATGGCAGCCCGAGGGGCAAGGGAAACACCTACATCGCGCTGTCGGAAGTGGCCAAAGCACTCCAGGAAGATGGTGTTGAGGCTGAAATCGTGTCCATCGGGGCGAAGGCCGTGCAAGGCTGCATTGCATGCAACCGCTGTGCGGAGCTGGGCCGGTGTGTGTTCAACGATGCCCTGTATGCCGGGATAAGAGAGAAGTTGGAAACGGCCGATGCGCTTGTGGTCGGTTCTCCGGTCTATTATGCCGGACCTAACGGGTCGCTCTGCGCCTTGCTCGACCGTTTGTTCTATTCTGCTTCGTCCTTGCTTCGCTACAAACCTGCCGCATCTGTTGCCGTATGCCGTCGGGGCGGGGCAAGCGCCACCTTCGACCGGCTCAACAAATACTTCACGATAAGCTGCATGCCTGTCGTCTCCTCCCAATATTGGAACAGCGTGCACGGACGCTTGCCGGGCGAAGCATCGCAAGACGCCGAAGGCCTTCAGACCATGCGCACGTTGGGACACAACATGGCGTGGCTGCTCAAAAACCTGAAAGACGGCGGCCATCCAAGGCCGGAACGCGAGCCGGGCATCGCGACGAACTTCATCCGTTGATGCCGGACGGACATTTGACCTTTTCAACAATAATCTTTGAGCCTCACAGCAATGCCGCTGTGGGGCTTTTGTTTTACTTTTGCATCGTAACCAATTTCTATTTTCTTTTAGCATGAAACCGTATATTATTTGCCACATGATGGCGTCAGTCGACGGACGTATTGACTGCGACATGACCGAGCATATCGGCGGAAATGAATATTACGAAGCGTTGGAGCGCCTGGGATGCGATTCTGACCTTTCCGGACGAGTCACCATGCAGATGCACTTTGCATTGCCGGAACTTTTCATTCCGCAAGACGCCACCCCCATAGGCCGGCCTGCCACCTTCAAGGCATCCGATGCGCCGGGCTATTCCATTGCTGTTGATTCGAAAGGCCGCCTCCGTTGGCCCGACAATCAGGTTGATGGCCGCGCGTTGCTGGTCATCACCGGCGAACAGGCTTCGGAGGAATATTTGGAGACGCTGCGCCGGCAGGGCATCTCATGGATAGTTGCCGGACAGGACGAAGTCGACCTGCCGCAGGCTGTGGAGGGGCTGGCCCGGGAG
>ERZ779889.1859-NODE-1859-length-19137-cov-8.376218_pt1 | contig 19137 bp, 20 predicted proteins | sample MGYA00511030_ERZ779889 | MGnify/ENA primary metagenome ERZ779889 (study PRJEB29588, sample SAMEA2160616) | human gut metagenome | biome: human gut; feature: human-associated habitat; material: faeces | place: Denmark | collected 2008/2010 ...
GCTTGACGTTGTAGTAGAGATTGCACTCCGTTTTCCAATACTGTTTCTGCACATAACCATACAGAGCTGAACAATTGCTGTCGCCTGTCCACGATCTCGCATCGGATTCTGTAATCATGAACCAAGCATCATCGTTCTCCCAACCGTAGAACGAACGGTACTGATTATCTCCGTCATGATTTTGGAAGAAAAATTTGCCGTTATCATCTATCCAATAGAACGGTGGCTTTGTATGTGCGCTGTCTGCATAATAGCGGTTATCAAGAACATAATAGCCCGTGAGAGCATAATCTTCGTTTGGGTTCAGTACACGATAATTGCTGTTCATATAACAATAGCCGTCACCGTCAAGATACTGACCAAGCTCTGAGGTATAAGAAGTCGGCTTGAATTTGTAAGTCCAAGCTCCGTTGCTTTTACTTGCTGATTGCTCGCAATAATAGTAACTGCCGTCGGTACTGCTTCCACCGCCGAAATATACATAGGTGTCAAGCTCCTCCCAAAGGGATTTATTGTCATACCAATATACGAACTCATACTCCGCATTAAAAATGTCCTCAAGCAAATCCTCTGTATCGCTTTTGAACTTCCAATACTTGATGTCACCGTTGTCGGCGGCATCAAAGTCATAATAGTATGCACAAAGGAATGACCACAGCTTATAGCAGTCGAAATCATATACAGGATCCCAATCATAGACAGGGGACTTGCCCCAATACCAGTTATCGGGATCATCTTTCAAGTCTTTTTTCTTTGCACCGAAATCCACAAGACCTTTCTTCCAGTCAGAAGCATCGCTGACTTTAAGTATTTTCTGATTGAGGTTATAAACAAGCTCCGTGTAATACTTTTCAGCTTCGGAAAGGTCATAGTCCTGCGACGCATAAGTACCGAGGGTAAATCCACCGCCTGAAACTATGGAGCTGAAAATCATGATGATAAAAGCAAACACAAGAAAGATAATAAGTATCGGAACAGCTATTGCTGCAAAGAACTTTTTGACTTCTTTTTCATAGACATTTTTCACGAATTTGAAAGCCGATTTGAATCTCTCAGCCACCGTTTTTTTCGTTTTCTTATTTTGGGGTTTACGCTTCTTTCTCTGCTTGTATTTATCGTGCTTTTCATTCAGCTTGTTTTCCTGCCGATTGAGTTTTTTATTTGATTTTGACTTTTCATCGGACAGACGATCACGCTTTTTTTCTTCTCGCTGTAACCGCTGAGGCTTACTTACCTTATCTTTGATAGGTTCCGCTATTCTGCGTTTTGCAGAGTCTATCGCATGAAGTACGTCATTGTCCTGATCTTCATTGACAGCTTTCTGCCACGCAGAAGCCCTCATTCGCTTTGCCGAATATGAGACTGGCTTTAATGCAAGCAAGCCTAGGTGAGAATTTCTGCTGATCTTTTTCTGATTATGCAGTTCTTTAACACGGAATTGCTGTTCTGTTTTCAGCTGTTTACGCTCAAATTTCAGCTCACGCTTTGTCTGCTTATATGCCTGCGATCGACGCTTGTTCAACGCCTTGCGGAACTTATTGCCCTTGTTTTTTACAATTCGGGCTTTATATTCCGCCTTGGCTTTCTTCAAATCGGCTTTTGTCGCAGCCATTTTCGGCTTCTGCGTTTTCGCCTTATAGAGCTTGTTATCAGCTTTCTTTAGCTGCAACTTCGCTTTTTCAAGCTTGTACTGTTTCTTTGTTTTCAGGTGATCATGCGTACCCTTGACAGCATCGACCGCCGTGCGGCCCATGAGAAACACACCACGGTGATAATCGTCCACCGCTTCACGGGTGTATTTCTGCTTGAGCTTGTTACGGACTTCACGCTGGGTAATATCGGCGGTTTTGATACCGCCAGTTTCCGCTGCGAAAGCTGTATCGACCGCCGTCTGAGCTACATCATGAACTGCAAAATTCACAGCACGGGTATTTACCTTAAATAGCTTTCCTTTGAATGTCTTAGGCTGCCATGATTTGATTATCCGTGTAACTGACGGTTTATCGCCCTGAATGCGGTATTTCGCATTTGCAAACTTATGGACGATACCCCGACCGCCGTGATGCGTTTTCTCACCACGGACAATATATGCACGGGTATGAAAGCGGCCTCTGCTGTTAGCTTCACGGCGGAAATCTATCTGAAACTGCTTCGACCGTCTGCTGACTCTGTCGAAACGTGCCTGTGCTCTGCGGAGGTTATTCTCTTTTCTATGTAAGCTCATAGCTCCCTCTTTCCCTAAAATTTGCCCTTGACATTTTAGCTAAAATGGGATATACTAATATTAGCGAAAATGTTTGGAGGTGTTATTATGATCACTGCAACCGCTACCGATATTCAGAATAACTTTGGCCATTATCTGCAAGCTGTTCAGCAGGGTGACGAGATCATCATTCTCAAGAACGGAAAAGAAGTTGCAAGACTTGTTTCCCACGAATCAAGCGTTTCCTTCCTGACTGATTCACTTACTGGCGTTCTTAAAAATGATTATGATGATAAAGCAGTTCGTGCAGAAAGGATAGAAGCACATGAAAATTTTGGTTGATACCAATGTCATTCTTGATGTGCTTTGCAACCGTCCTGAGTTTGTCGAAGCCTCATCAAAAGTTTGGAAGTATTGTGAAGTAGATCAAATCGAGGGCTACATTTCCGCATTGTCTGTCCCGAACATTGTGTATATTCTCCGCAAGGAGCTTACTCCACAGAAAACAGAACAGCTCATTCAGCAGATCACGATGATATTTAAAGTTGTTGACCTCAAATCAACCGATCTAAAAGCCGCCGCTGAGATGTTTTCTTCTGATTATGAAGATGCCTTACAGATGTGTCAGGCAAGTAGGATCAAAGCGGATTATATCGTCACAAGAAACATTCGTGATTTTAAGGACAGCAAAGTGCCTGCTTTGAAGCCCTCAGAATTGCTTGAGAGAATTTGAACCTGAAAGCTGTTGTCGGCAGCTTTTATTATTCTCCGGTTGGTTTTGTGGTCATGAGTTTATACATCTCTGTATCCATCGGAAAATGGTCTGTAAACGGCAGAAGCACTTTATCATAGCGGATAAGCCCCTCACCCGGACCGCTGTTTGTTACAAACTTCATCTGCTCCTTTGAAATATGTAGCTTTTCAGCGAGAATGTCCCTGTCTCCGGCTGCCTGATTCAGCATATAGACAAAATCCGAGTTGTCAAAGATGTTTTCGACCTCCTGAGAAGAAAGCAAGTCCTTGACATTTTGCGTGATGCCTGTCGGTACGCCGCCCCATTTACGGAAACGCTTCCAGATCTCAGCGGAATATTTCGCTGTCTGTTCCTCTTTCAGAAGGAGATGGAACTCGTCAATGTAGTAGCGAGTGATCTTCTTTTTCTCACGGTTTGCGGAAACTCTGTTCCACACGGTATCCTGCACGATCAGCATACCAACTTTTTTGAGCTGATTGCCAAGTTCCTTAATATCAAAGCAGATGATACGATTACTCATATCAATGTTGGTGCGGTGATTAAAGAGGTTCTGGCTGCCGTTTACGAACATTTCAAGAGAATTTGCTACACGAAGAGCGACTTCGCCCTCCTTATTAAGCTCCTGCTGCAAATCGGAGAGAAGCGGCATCTTTTCAGGTGTCGGCTCATTCTCGATAAAATGCTTGTAGATGCTCTGAACACATTTGTCGATAACAGAGCGTTCCTCAGCGGAAAGACCGTAGCGACCTCCGACAACGATCTCGCAAAGCGAGATCAGGAAGTCGGACTTATTGGCGATCACTTCCATAGGATTGCTGAAAAGAAAATCATCAATCGTAATATCCATAGGATTCAGGTGTTGTTCGCTGTTTGAAGCAATACGGATAAGCTGTCCGTGCAGAGCCGAAACAAGCGGATAATACTCGCCTTCGGGGTCGCAGATGATGATGTCATCGACTGTTGTCAGAAAGCAGTCGAGTATTTCACGCTTAACACTGAAACTCTTGCCGGCACCCGGCGTACCGAGGATAAGTCCATTCGGATTTTTGAGCCTTGACCTGTTGGCACGGATCATATTTCCTGACAGCGTATTGATACCGTAATAGGTAGCCTGTCCGTCCTGAAATAGCTCTTTTGTGGTAAACGGCACGAAGATAGCGATACCGCTTGTGTGCATCTCACGGCGGACGGGAATTTTGTTATAGCACAGCGGAAGTGTAGAAACGAGAGTCTGTTCCTGTCGATAATCATATGGAAACATCGTGCAGTTATTCTTCTGGCAAACACGCTTTAGCATCTCAGAAAGAAGTTTCAGTTCTTTTTTGCTTTTTGCATAAGCTCTCAATGAAATACTGATATGAAAAAGACGCTCATTCTTGCTGTTGAGGTCAGCGAGGAGCTTTTCAATGTCCTCGATATACATCTTGATCGCAGGCGGAAGAATATCGGGATCATAGCCGGACTGCGATGCCTTTTTCTGTTCGTCGATCTTCATCTGCTCCACATTGGTGAGCTTCTTTTTAACGAATTTCAGGGCAGCTATCTGATCCAGCGGATCAACATGGATATTCACGCAGAAAAGGTTCTGCATTTCAAGAAAGTCCTTTAATATTTCGTCTGACAATTCTCCTGCAAGGATATTCATGCCCCATACAGCACCGTAAGCATTACCGATCTCAAAGTCAGCCTTATTGAATTTCAGCGAGGACGGACTGATAGAATCCTTTGTGTCCATTCCTGCATGAAGCATACTGTCCCAATCAAAGATGAATGGAGAATTTCTGTAAGGGTTCAAGGCATAGTAGAGAGCTTCAAGGCGTTGTCTGCCGTCAAGAAGTTTCGCTTCCACGCCAAAAGCCTTAAAGCCCTTGATCACGTCATTTTTGATCGACAAGAGTTTTGCCCTTGCTGCCTTGTATGATGTGGATTCGATACCAAACGTCAGGAACTTTCTTGCCGACTGACCGTTAGAGCCTTTCATCAGCTTATCGGTAAGCATTTCGCTGTACTCCTTGCGGATTGCATTGAAATCATCTTTCTGTTCAGGTATCTGCACCGTTTTTAAGAGCTTTTCCTTTGATCTGTTTTGATTTTCAAAGGTAAGCTGGAATTTGATCGTATTGTCAAAGAGATTGATAACATCACAATACTTTGAGAAGATATTATTCTGTTCCTCAAACTCCGAAATAGAGTAATTGGCATCATAAAACTGTACCGTCATAGAGAAGAAGTTCTCCGATACCTGGCAAACACCGTCCTTATACATACACATATAGGGAATGGTGTTCTGCACCGTAGTCTTACCGCCATTAGCACTCTTGATTTCCGACATTCGTGCGGAAAGTATTTTTTTGTCCTCTTTTGTAAGCTGAGAGGCTGGCTTGCCCATGACAACCTTAGACTTGCTGCAGTTATCACTTTTATTGGCATTTCTCTTTCTAAAGCCCATTGGTAACCTCCGTTTATATTCAAAAGCGTAGACACCGAAAGTGTACGATATAGTCAGCCGTATCAGCCTTTTCTTTCAGCATCTCTCAGCTTTTTCTTGATTCTTGTGTATTCGATATGCCTTTCAAAGCACTCAAATATGTTTGTTGTGCGGTAATACCGCTTTCGAGATCTTGTAAAGTATTCACGCATATATTTTGCCTGTTTCTCCAAGAAAACGCCATTTTTCTTATAAAGTCCGCAGAGTATCGCAGGAGCAGCGACTGCACCCATAGCGAAGATCGCCCCGGACATTCCGATAGCTGTTTTCGTCAGAAAGAAAACAGGTGCTCCGAGAACAAGACCGATACCAAAGCATATCACCTGTCTTTTGGTAAATCCCATAATAAACTTCTCTTTGATGTCGTTCAGGTCTTTCGGAATTTGTACATAATGTGCCATAGATCCTCCAATCTTGTTCAAGGTCAATGTGCGTTAAACATACTTTTGCTGATCGCTCCTGTACGCAGAATGGTAAAAATAAGTGCCGCCGTGTATCCCATAAGCATTGCCATTTGCATTATCACACCGTCCGAACTTGAATTGAGCGACGTGATCATATTGCTGAAAAGCGTTTTGAAAATACCGAGTGCGACTACGATAAAGAACCCCTGGAATGAAAGAGCCAAAAGCTGCTTTACCCAGTTTTTACCGATACTTGCCCATTCACCGCTGTCCATCATTGTTGCCATAGGGATGGGTGCAATGCTGAGATACATAAACACCTCGATGATACGACTTGCAAGAGTAATTACGATCGCAACAATAAGTATCATCACTCCCAGATGAACAATAAGTGATATGAACCACACCGTCATCAGTTCTCCCAAGCCTAAGCTATTGAGAGCAGATTTCTTTAACGCAAGACTATTAGATAGATAATCACCGCTGCCGAACAGCGTGGCAAGTCCGTTGGAGCATACATTTGTGCCAAACGAAAATAGTGCGGAAGCGATGTAATATGTGTTGGCTACAAGTATTACACCGCATAAGGCTTTGATGATCCATTTGATAAAGATCGAATCGTCAAAGTCTTTGAAATTATTTCCCCGAATGACCATTTGACAAAGCTCATTCAAGAGAATGACTGTCAGAATGAAACCTCCAATAGGGACTACAACATTGTTACAGAGGGTTTCGATAGTTGCCCAAATTCCGTAGCCTGTCGGTGCACTTCCGGCAGTGCCCGTAAACTGAGCAGGGTGCTTTGTCAGAAAGTTTGATACAAGGTTTCCCTTTGCACCCGAACCTGTTGTCTGAGCAAATGTATCAGTCAGAAGTTCGGAAATTCCGTCAAACTGAGATTTTATGCCGTCCTTGAATAAGTCACAGCACCAATCCTCCAAAGCATCGATCGCATCGCTGATCACTCCCATTTATTCATCACCCCTCTCCGAGGAATTCATCAATGGTCTGTCATATTTCACAAGCTGACGTAATTCCAGCTTTGTGGGAAGAAGGTTTCTGCAAAAATACGCAGAGCCGAAATGATTTCCCTTTGTTGTAAAGAGCATATTCTGCCGTGTATGATAATCGACCCGACTATCAAAGCAGAGCATCTGAATCTCATTATTGAATATCATGTACCGTGCCTTACCCTGAATACTGTTCACGGGCAAGAGAAGAGCAAAAGGCTTCTGAAAAGTAAAAGCTCGTTTCAGGACTTCATCTTTCTTAGAAAATGGAGGATTGCTTACGAGAATATCCCATTTGTCAGGCTCAAAGTGAAAATAATCCTTGCCATCTTTCAAGCTGCTTCGTTCCACGTCAAACCCCTGTTCCGTAAGATACTGATAAAACGCACTCCATTCTTCATCGAACGGACACCATATTTTCTTGTCTTTCGGCAAAAATTCCATTAACGGCTCTACCGCATAGAATGGAGTGTACACTTCATCTCCTGCACTTGTTTTATTGGCAGTTAAATATCCGATATTTATTGTCATTTATGTTTTCACTCCCTTTCATATCTGAGAGTGCAGATCACTTACCCAAAACCCATTATTGCAACGCAAAACCCACCGCTATGTAGCTAATCTGCTTATATTAGGTCACAACGTCACTTAAATCGCACCCGTCATCATTGTTTCAAGAACAGGAACGAGGACGATTGCAAGGAGTATCAGACCAAGGCCTGACATGAGCTGCTTCATGCCCTGGGATTTAGGACAGTAGGCATAAAGAAGTTTTCAGACAAACATTGTAAGACGGGTACAGCAAGCTAATAAATTACCGAAAGGGTGCTTACAATGATTGATATGATTTACAACCTCCGTGTGGGTGATATTAACTCCAACAAGGTTTCTGACGAGTTTAACAAGCTCTGCATACCGTTTGAAAAGTCGCTGAGTGAGGATAAGATTGATGTATTCCACAAGATACTTGACTGCGTGAGCGATACCGCTGCTGCTGAGATGAGGGCAGCTTACAAAGTCGGTTTCAAGGACGGAGTGACTCTGATGAGAGAAGTTCAGAAATAAGCTGTTTCGCTTTCATAATGCCTCACGCTGTATAAATGGCGTGGGGCAATATAAAGCAAAATTATCTTGATATATTTCAAGAATTGCTTGACAAAAGCCCTGCTATGATGTATAATTATAGTAGGTATGTTTGAGAATGTGGAAGGAGAATTTAAATGCAGGTAAGTTATAATAAACTTTGGAAACTCCTGATTGATAAGAATATAAACAAAACTCAGCTCCATGAAACAGCTAAGGTAAGTACAAACGCTGTTGCTAAATTAGGAAGGAATGAGTCTGTATCATTGGAAACACTTTCCAAAATATGCAAAGCTCTTAATTGTGAAATCGGTGACATTGTTGAGTTCACAAATCCTTCTGAAGAATGAGGTGCGTTTATGTCGAAAATTAATGAGTTTTTAATTCTTGATTTGTTTTGTGGTGCAGGCGGTTTTTCGTATGGTATGCATCGCAACCCACACTTCAAAACTGTTGTAGCTTTAGATTTTAATGATAAAGCGGCAAACACATTCAAGATGAATATGCCTGATGCAGATGTCATTACTGGTGATATTACCGATGCTGATACAAAAAATACAATTATAAAGAAGTCTATTGATAAGAAAGTGAACATGATAATCGGCGGACCTCCTTGTCAAGGTTTTTCGATGAAGGGAAAGAAGTTAGGCTTAAACGATCCTCGAAATTACTTATTCTTGGAATATCTTCGCATTGTTGAAGCTATTTCCCCAGAAGTGTTTATTATTGAGAATGTGAAAAGTTTGCTTTCAACTGCTGGTGGTTGGTTTAAGGACGAGATTTTATCTTATGTAAGAAAGCTCGGATATGAAGTCGATTACGGAATATTAAACGCTAAAAATTTTGGCGTACCACAAGGAAGAGAGAGAGCTATCTTTATCTGTTCAAAGAAAAAAGGCGTTTGCCTGCCAGTTGGAAATGATAAGATCGTTACCGTGAGAGATGCTATTTCTGATTTGGCTTATCTTAATTCAGGCGAAGGAGCTTTTGAGTTGGAATATACTACGAAAGCAGTTACCGATTATCAGCGTGAAATGCGCAAAGGTAGCTCTAAGCTCTATAACCATAAGGCATCAAATCATTCTGAGGTAGCTATTAACAAGTTGAAAATGATTCCACCCGAAAAAGGCAAAGAATATCTACCTGACGATTTACTTGGCAAGCAGAAATTCAATACCACTTGGGGCAGACTGACATGGGATACTGTATCTCCAACAATAGATACAAGGTTTGATACACCTTCCAATGGTACTAACTCACACCCTGTTTTACATAGAGCTATTACGCCTCGTGAGGCTGCAAGATTACAGAGCTTTGATGACCGCTTTGTTTTCTATGGAAGTAAGTTTTACATTCGTAATCAGATCGGCAATGCTGTTCCGCCGTTGATGGCAGAAGCTATTGCTAATTCAATTTGGGAGTCTTATAATGAATAACAATTTGTTTGATATTGCTTTTTCCGAGTCAAGCAATAGTTATGAATCTTCTCTTGATGATGGGTTCAAAAAAGATCATGGGATTTTCTATACAGACTTGGAATTAGCTGATTCTATGGTGAAGTTTTTAAAAATACCTAAAAAATCCCGTCTTATAGACCCTTGCTGTGGTACGGGTAGCTTTATACATACTCTTTCGCAAAATGGCTGTAACGATGTTGTTGGATGTGATTTTGATTATGATACGGTTGAAACCTGCAAACGGCTTACAGGAGTAAATAAAATCTACCAAATTGATACTCTTGGCAAAACTGGTTATGAAGTGCTTAGAAAAATTGGCTCAGATCCTTTTGATTATGTAATAGGCAATCCCCCGTATGCTCCAATTGGTAAGAATGTATCTCTTAATGGGGATACTGCTTTTTTAAGCAAGGTAAATGCTTCGGGAAGTAATCTGTTCATAGCAGCTTTATATCGTTCTTTTGAACTTTGCAAGGAAAAGGGATACATTTCTTTTATCATTCCTAAGAATTTGTTGCACATATCTTCTTATAAGGAGATACGAAAAACTCTTTTGAAAGAAAAGCGTATCGTTTCTATTGTTGAATTAGGCATTCACTTCAAAACCGTTAGAGGTGAGCAAGTTATCCTTACTTTACAGAACAGCTATAAAAAAGGCAATAAGATTAAATTCTACACATATAGCAAGGGCAAAATTGAGTTTCTGAGTGAAGTTTCACAGAGTTATTATAAAGATGAGATAATAGTATTTACAGGTAATGATGAAGTGCCGATTTATGATATGCTCCGTGAGCAGTATGGTACATTACAGTCCGTATGCTCTGATACTATAAGACGTGGACACGATACCTCAAGTGAAGCGCTTAGAGGTAAACAGATTAGGAAATTTGGTTTTAAGGATAGAGCATTACCCCATGTTGGTACTCAAATTTTCATTCAGAACATTTTTAGTGCCGAGGCAGGTATCACTGCAAGCTATGCAGGTGATCTTAAGCCTTCTGAAACTATTACTGTCGTTAAGCTTGATGACGAAAAAATGTGTAAATATGTTCTTGGTTTACTACATTCTCGTTTATGCAACTATTTCCTTATCAGATTCGGATTTAATAACTCACGCTTAACAATACATACTGATGCAAAATATCTTAATAAGATACCTATTGTCATTGATCATTCAGGTATGTATAATCAGCTTATTGATTTGGTAGTTAAGATTGAAAATACGCCTTATATGTCAAGTGTATGGTTCACTCTTAATGAGCAACTCAATGAACTTGTATATAAAATATATAGCTTAGATCAGCATAGCATTAGCTATATCGAAAAGGAAATGAAGAAAATTAGTGCCGCTAAATGGTACGGCGTTTGAAAGGAGTATAGTTATGTACGATGATTTGTTGGCTTTTCTTGCTACGGAAAGATGCTTTATTGAAGCTGAAGCTCGACCTGATAAAATGATGCGATTTTTAAACGAATATAATAATGCATATGGTGAATCTCTAACGCTGCAATCCAACGGACTCATTGTACTGCAGCCAGATGCCGACAAATGGGCAGTTGAATTGAGATTATATGTAAATAACTGTCCGGATACTATTAGAACACAGTATGGTTTTGGCGGTAATCGTGCATATAGACCTGAGTATTCTTATCGAATGAATAATAATACTGTAATCAAGCAACTGTTTAAAATGGGTTATCGTATAGGTTTGAATTAATAATGTTTTTTGTTGATGAGGTGATTAATATGACGTTACGAGAACTGATGAGTATGCGCGGCTTTCGCTATAGATCCATCTTTGGTGGTAGAGCAGCGGATATTTATTTTGATTCACCTGAGAGAGTATTTCTTGCTTTGGGTTATATTGTTAGCCATTGTAGAAGATTTGAATTTGAGATTCCTGAAAATGATCCTCAAACCTATAAATCATATCCAATTGCTAATGGACGGACATCTGGTGGACACACTATGAAACAAGCAAGCCAATATAGGATTTACTTTGATACAATCAATAATATGCCAGATGAATTATATGATCGGCTACAAAACGATAACAATCGCAGAATTACCGGAAGTCTTTTTGTTGAAGCGTGTTATCATCTTGGGTTTGTTGCTGGTGTAGGTCAGGATTATAGGAACATTGAGATGAATATAAGAAGTATGATAAGAACACCATCAGAAGAAGATGCCTTTGAATATGGATTGGATTTATGATGAAGGAAGTGTACTATGAATAGTGAAATGGCATATATGCTCGGTATGATTTGTGGCAACGGACAGATTCAACGAGGTACAAGTGAAACTACTATTTCTGTTGAAATTCCCCATAAGAAGTTGCAGACCGAGGATATGAATGATGTTACAATATATGTAAAAGCAAGTTTGACAGATATAAGAGGAGTTTTGGAGCCGCTGATTGGTTCGGGTATCTCCTTTATTCAGAACAAGACTGTAACCGTACTATCTTTCTCCAAGCCAAACTCAGATTACCTTATTCGTGAAATCTTGCGATTTACTGGTTCAGCGGTATCTCACGAGAATATGAGAATACATGAAGATGTGTTTTCTTTCTCAACAAGCGATAAAAAGCAGTTCCTAAGAGGTTTTTGTGATGTTACAGGATATATCCGGCGTAGCAATTACTTCATAGATAATTACAAACATAGAGTATATATCGAAATACCTCAGAACTGGTTTATGGTTGTCGATATATGCAATCTGTTAAAATCTATTGATATACCTGTTCAGAATATTGACTGGGGTCACCCAAACATGAGAGATGGAAACCTCAAGAAGTATAATGAGGGGAAACCGCTGTTTTGGAAGAAAGAACATCAGATAAAAATTTTCGCCAATGAGTTTCTTCCCATAGGATTTGGAGTAATTCATAAGAACAAAGCTCTTACAGAGTTTGCTAAGGAGCTGGTTGAAGGATTTAAAAGAAACGGCGTAGATGCAACTGATATAACACATCGTTTCTATTGGGATTTTGACGGCAAGAGAAAGGTCAAGCCACCTCACCCCAGCGAAAATGATCTGTTTATTCCTGCTGAAATAAGAGGAAAGCACTATGATTCATGGAAGGATATTGCAGGAGATTTAGGATATGGTAAATAATCACAATGTAAAAAAGGAAGAGGAATTATACGAACCTATGAGATTATGGTTGCACGAATATCTCACAAGCAAGTACAAGACCTCGGAGATAATAACGGTAGATGCTCATAGTGAAAGGCTCGACAAAGTACTTAACAAATACGATATTGTTAATGATACCGCAACGGGCGTTGATATTCAGATAGATGTACTCGGAATAGTAAAAAACAAGAAGAATAATTCTGTTAAACTTTTCTTTATTGAAGCTAAGAAAACAAGCCTTACTCTTAGGGATTTAGGTCAATTATGGGCGTATTGCAGACTAATTGACCCAGATGAAGCGTTTTTACTTACCTCGGCTGACCTCGGCAGCCTTAATAAACTGCTGAACACCTTTAAGCGTGAGGATCTGCTTGATTTTGGTGACGGTAAAAGGATAAAGAAGATGAAGGTGGCAGTATGGAATTTAAGTACTTCATCACCTGAGATGTCAACTATGATTCCTAAAATGTAATAAGGAGTTTGTATGTCAGCAAAAATTGTAAAAATCCGCTTAATCAATTACAAAAGGTTTCGTGACTTTACTATTAAGCCAAATGAAAGAATTAATATTCTTATTGGCGATAATGAGGTTGGAAAGAGCAGTATACTTAATGCAATTGATTTGGTAGCAAGTGGAAATGTTAGACGAATTGAGTCAATTGGGATTGATAATTTATTAAACATTGATTCTGTTAAAGCCTTTAATGCAGGAGATAGGATTTTTGAAAAATTGCCTATATTGAAAATTGAATTATATTTGTCTGGTGATTTCGACTGCTCCATGAACGGCAAAAATAATAGCGATAATACCGTTTGTGATGGTATACGACTTATTTGCGAACCTAACCTTGATTACTATTCAGAGATAAATTCAATTCTCAAATCAAATAGTGAGTATTTTCCGTATGATTATTACTCTATACGATTCTCAACATTTGCTGACGAGGGATATACAGGATATAGGAAGAAATTACGCAGTATCATTATTGATAGTACAACAATGAGTTCAGAATATGCGACAGATGATTTTATCAGAAGAATGTATAGGCGTTATACTGAGGACGATGCAAAGGAAAGGGCTAATCATAAGAGTTGCTATCGGCAAATGCGACTAAAATATCAAGTTGAAGGGTTAGAAGGCTTAAATTCTCGTGTACCGAAGGATAAGCAGTATTCCTTCGGACTTAAAAGCGGTTCAGCTATGGAACTTGAATCAGATCTTATGATTTATGAAAATGAAATTGGCATAGATAATAAAGGAACTGGTCGCCAAGTGTTTGTAAAAACAGACTTTGCGTTGGAACGATCAGGTGATAATATTGATGTTATTTTGATTGAAGAACCTGAAAACCATCTAAGTTTTGTTAATTTACGCAAATTGATACAGCGTGTTACTGATACTAAAAGCGGTCAATTATTTATTACTACCCATAACAGTATGATAAGTACTCGGCTTGAACTACAAAATCTTTTAATCATGCACAAGGAAAGCACAAATGAACCAGTAATGCTAAAAAACATTAGTGAAGAAACAGCTAAATACTTCATGAAAGCCCCACCTGCAAGCATAGTAGAATTTGTGCTTTCAACTAAAACGCTATTAGTTGAAGGCCCCTCCGAGTATATGTTGCTTGATAAGTTTTATAGAAGTCACATAGGTAATTCTCCAGAAAAAGATGGAGTGCATATTATTGATGTTAGGGGATTAAGCTTTAAAAGATACCTTGAAATTGCCAAAATGACTGGTGCTAAAGTTGCAGTTTTAACTGACAACGATAGTGACGCTGATACTAATTGCAAACAAAAGTATATCGAATTTTCATCTGATTCAAATATTGAGATTTTCTATGAACCTAATAATAGCAAGCGAACATTTGAAGTCGTAATTTATAGTGATAATACCTCTTTGTGTAATAGCTTGTTCGGTAACGATGCACAAAAATTTATGCTACACAATAAGACTGAGGCAGCGTATACTTTGCTATCACAAAGTAGTGTTATTACCATACCTGATTATATGAAAAGAGCGATTGAATGGATAAGAGGGTGATTTTTGCAGTTGCAGGCTCTGGAAAGACAACCTATATTATAAATTCATTAAAAAAAGATGAACGAGTGCTTATTGTTACATATACACTTGGAAATTATAATAATCTCCTAAACAAAATAGCTAATATGTTTAATGGAGAACTTCCAGCCAACATTGAAGTAATGACATATTTTACTTTTCTGTACCGTTTCTGCTATAAACCTTTTTTGGCTGACGAGATTAAAGCTAAAGGTATCACCTACGAAAGAAATACCAACAAGTATATTGGTCAAGACAAAATACAATACTATCTTTCAAATGGAAGATATATTTATAGCAATAGGTTATCACTTCTTATTGAAAAATGCAAATACCTTCCAGAAGTTAAGCAACGATTAGAAAAATACTTTGATAGATTTATTATTGATGAAGTGCAAGATATTGCTGGACGAGATTTTAATTTTCTCGAAGAGCTAATGACTACCAATATTAGTATGCTTTTTGTAGGAGATTTCTATCAACACACATATGATACAAGTACCGATGGCAATACTAATAAAAACCTCTTTAGTGATCAAGCAAAATATATCCAACGATTTATTGATAAAGGATTTATATGTGATAGAACAACTTTAACCAAAAGTTGGCGATGTAGCGAGGGTATATGTAAATTTATTACTGAGAAACTTGGAATTCCTATTTCATCAAATTTACCATATGATAGCAATTCTGCTGATTTCGATGTTGTCCATATTACAGATCAAGTAACTATCAACTCAATTCTCAATGATGAACGGATAATTAAACTTCACCTTAGAGAAAGTGCTAAATTTGGAACAGGACACAAGAATTGGGGAGAAACCAAAGGCGAGGATCATTATAATGATGTGTGTGTATTGCTCAATAAGACAACTGCCAAATTATATCTATCTGGTAAACTATGCGATTTGCCACCTTCTACAAGGAATAAGTTATATGTTGCGCTCACAAGAGCGCACGGAAAAGTATACCTTGTCGATGAATAGACTTACATTATTAAGCCATAGCCTACTGGCGCACCTGTTTTCCGTTCCACACAAGTCCGATTAGGCATTGTGGAGCATACCACAACAGGCACAAACCTTATTGGAACTAAATAAACTCAAGCTCTCGGAAACGCTCTGTAAGCGTTTCTGAGGGCTTTTTCTTTTCAGCGGTTAGTTTTCCGCTCCGCAGGCTCGGACGGTGCTGTGGAGCTTTTCCGTTCGCCAGACGGTCAAGCTAAGGTCTGCTCGGTGATACCGTGCCGGAGTTCATACTCACGCACACGGCGGTAAAAGGTATTTGCCGACATATCCATTCTACGCATAAAGTCCCTGCCTGTGATGTTCTTCGCTCTCCATTCCCCATAGAGCTGCCCGAACCTCGTCCAGTCGGTGGGGAGAGGTTTCCGTCCCGTGTACTTGCCCTGTGCCTTAGCGATCTCGATGCCCTCACGCTGTCGCTGTTTGAGCTGCTCACGCTCTAACTGTGAGAGGGCTGCGAACACGGTCAACATGAATTTGCCCGCAGGCGTATCGGTGTCGATCTTCTCCTTGTGGCTGATGAGGATAACACCCTTGTCATTGAGCGCGTCGATGATGTTCAGCAAGTCCTTTGTAGACCTACCCAAACGGCTGATGCTCTCCACATAGAGCGTATCGCCCTCACGTACATAGTCCAGCATAGCCCTGAGCTGAGAGCGGTCTGTGTTTGCACCTGACAGCTTCTCGGAGAAGATGCGGTCTACCTGATAGTCGCACATGATCTCCTGCTGACGGGCTGTCTCCTGCCTTTCCGTAGATACACGGATATATCCTATTTTGCTCATAGTTGTTGTTTCCTTTCTTTTTGTTGATATATGGTTGACTTTTTGGTGGTGATGATGTATAATTAAAGGTAGTAGAAACCACTTTGATAAGTCATTAAAATGGGAGTGATACATTATGGCTCGAAAAAAAGCTGTTAAAATAATAGCGGTTGTCCTTTTGGTATGGATTGCTATATTTATTGTTGACTGGTTTACGGTTGCTTGTTTTGATCATTCACCAATTTTTTGTATTGAAAACAAGGACGATTCCCACTATACGGGATTAGGGTATTCTTATGATGCATACCCTCACCCTATAAATGGAGATTATGAGTATTGCCTATATATTTTCGGATTTGAAACTATTTCAACATTTACAAATTGAATGTGTATAATAATTCGATATTATTCAGTAAATATATCCCCACAGCAAGGAGAAACGCTCTCCTTGCTTTTTTTATTCAAGCGTATTTTTATTTCTCCGTTTCGCCTGTGTCCTCTGACGGCTTTTCTCCCTCTCACGCTTCATGTACTGCTCATTAAGATACTGGCGCACCTGTCGGGTGTACCGCATCGCCGTTTCATGTTTGAGAAGATATGCCTTGTGTTCGGGCATAATGGCTTTACGCTTATCTTTCAACTGCTTTGATAGCGCTGCAAGCTCGCTCCGCTTGGGTGCTTTGCCGTCGATGTAATAATCCTTGATATGCTCCTTGATGTACTTGTCAGCTTCTTCGTAAGCATCGATTGCACCAGCGTTCTTCTTGCGGAAGTGTTTCTGCGTGAATGCTGACCGCCCCTGATATTCCTTGTATGTAGCTGAATTGTCGGAGCGTTGCTTCATCATCGCAAGGAGCTTGTCAATTGCCGTGTACTGTGCTTTCAGCTCTACGACTTCATCGGTGTGATCTTCGGGCGAATGAATATTGTGCATGAATCCGCCAAACTCGCTTAATGACATGATGCCAACGGCTTCAAGCTCTGCAATGATCTTGTCGCTGTCACGCATACCTCGGATAGTTGCCCATTCATCTATTTTCTTTTCAGGTGCTTTACTCTCGGTCGGCTCAGGTGCAGGCGGTGGAGTTTCACGCTCATCATACAGCGGTGCAAGAAATTCCTCCGCTGTAATAACTGTCCTGTCGGGTTCAGGCTTTGGAGCAGTCGGCGGTGTGATCGTGGGTGTAAATGTAGGCACTTGTGAGATGCCCTTTTCCCGCATTTTTGAGCGAATGAGATCGGAGATAAGGTGTCCGGGTTCTGACGGTGATGTTGTCGGGGCGGTGACTGTTTGTGTCGGCTTAGGATTAGGCTTAGGAGCAGCAACAGGCTTCGGCGGTTCAGTAAGCATATCGGGAGTGACATTCGTCGCTGACAGCTTTTCCTGTATCTCCGCTATCTGCTCGGCAATGCGTTCGGGGGTGTAGTCTGCTCCCAATGTGTCGGCTCTTGTGAATTTCTGCTGTCCCTCGCCCGAAAGACGGAATTTCAGCTTGACTTTGTTCTGTGGCTTGTAAACATACTCGATACTGCTGGCAGAACAGTTGCGTAAAAAGTCCGCAAAGTCTTTGCTGTAAAATGCGACTTCTGCAATCTTAGCTCGGAGTTTGTCTTTCCACGACTTGCCCTGCAACTGCATATCCCTTTCAAAGTGGGAAACGCCTTTCGCCTTCGGCTCAATAACGGATATGCCGTGTTCCTTGCATAGTTCGTCCGATATTGCCCGTAACTGTGCCCATGACCGTTCATTTACCTTGCCTTGATTGTGTTCGTAAGTAAAGCTGAGTCCGTTGTAAAGATTAGTGTTATTGAAAATGATGTGACAATGGGTATGGGACTTGTCTGTGTGAACGGCAAGCACATATTGGTAGTTGCCTTGCAAAAATCTGTCACACAATTCCTCACCGATCTGCAAGGCTTGTTCAGGTGTAACTTCATCAGGAGCGAAACTCTGGACTATGTGGTGTGCGAGGATTTGTGTTCGCCCTGTTCCGCCTGCTCTGACTGCTCGGAAGTCGGCGGCAGCACCGATGCTGTCGGCTCGGCAGGCAAAAGACTGCACATATAAGCCGTTGACGGTCTTATCTCCGTTTGTGATATAGCGGAGAGCCGCCCCGTCTGTTGCCTTGATTGAATGGATAGAAGTGTATGCCAAATTTCGCTAACTCCTTTCTTGATTTCGGAAATGTCCTCGGCATAGATGTGACCTGTGCTGTAAAGTCGGACAAGTATCTGATTGATGTTCGCTCCGATACGCTTCATAAGCCTGTTGGTTTCAGCAATCTCGGTGTGGTCGGGTGTGAGATCAACCCTTGCACGAACGCAGTCACGGATATACTCCGTTTTGTTCTTGTAACCGTACTGCTCACACTTGGAAAGAATATCCTGCATTTCGGATTCTGTAAAGCGTACATTCAGCGTGTAGGATTTCTTCTCTCTCTTGCGTTTCAGGTACTTTCGTTCGTCATCGGTGAGCTGGCTCTCGTCTTTGTCGGCAAGGCTCTTGTCAAGTTCGGACTTAACCTCTTGGTCAAGTGCGTGGTTGATTGCTCCCTCATAAGTCATTCCCTCGAACTCCATAGCCTTACGCTTGGGTGGTCTGCCTCTCTTGCGTTTTGCATTTTCCATAGTGGTGTCTCCTTTGTTTTATTTCGGCGTAAGCCGATTATTTTCTGACCGCTGTGCGATCATTTCGGGGCTTGGGGTGTCCCCAACAAGCATTGGTGGAATTTCGCTCGCTGT
>ERZ779889.1864-NODE-1864-length-19077-cov-5.057670_pt1 | contig 19077 bp, 19 predicted proteins | sample MGYA00511030_ERZ779889 | MGnify/ENA primary metagenome ERZ779889 (study PRJEB29588, sample SAMEA2160616) | human gut metagenome | biome: human gut; feature: human-associated habitat; material: faeces | place: Denmark | collected 2008/2010 ...
TTTCACCTATCTTAGTGTTGCAAATCAAAATATGTATCAAACCCGACAGACATGGTAAAGGTAGCAATAAAATCTGAGAAACTCTCTCCTTTTGGAGGAATTTTTTCAATAATGGAGCTATTTGACTCCAATCTCTCATCTGTAATCGACTCAACTCTCGGTATGAGATGCAGGCTGTATGGTTATCAATACAGCGAAATCATCCGTTCGCTTATGAGCGTTTATTTCTGTGGCGGCTCATGCATAGAGGATGTCACCACTCATCTGATGTACCACCTCTCGCTTCATCCGACATTTCGCACATGCAGTGCCGACACGATTCTCAGAGCCATAAAGGAACTGACCCAGGATAACATTTCCTACACATCCGACACTGGCAAGACCTACGACTTCAACACGGCAGACATGCTGAATACACTGCTCCTCAATTGCCTATTGTCCACAGGGCAGCTGAAAGAGGGCGAGGGGTATGACGTTGACTTCGACCACCAGTTCATAGAGGCTGAGAAGTTTGATGCGAAACCCACATACAAGAAGTTTCTCGGGTACCGTCCAGGTGTGGCTGTCATTGGCGACATGATTGTCGGCATAGAGAACAGCGACGGCAACACTAACGTTCGTTTCCACCAGAAGGACACGTTGAGGAGATTCTTTGAGAGGATTGAACAGAAAGGATTGACAGTCAATCGTTTCAGGGCAGATTGCGGATCCTGCTCAGAGGAAATTGTGGAAGAGGTCGGAAAGCATTGCATGACTTTCTATATCCGCGCCAACCGCTGCGGTTCGCTCTACGATGACATCTTTGCACTCAGAGGGTGGAAGAGAGAGGAACTGGGCGGCATTGAGTTTGAACTGAACTCCATTCTTGTTGAGAAATGGAAAGGGAGGGCATACCGTCTTGTAATCCAAAGGCAGAAGCGAATTGACGGTGAGATTGACCTGTGGGAAGGCGAATACACCTACCGCTGCATCCTTACAAATGACTACGAGTCTTCCGAGAAAGAGATTGTCAAATTCTATAACCTCCGTGGAGGGAAGGAACGCATCTTCGATGAAATGAATAACGGATTCGGCTGGAACAGGCTTCCAAAATCCTTCATGGGAGAAAACACGGTGTTTCTTCTGCTTACGGCACTCATACGCAACTTCTATAAATTCATCATGGCGAGGCTTGACGTGAAGAGGTTCGGACTCAAAGCAACAAGCCGCATCAAGGCGTTTGTCTTCAAGTTCATCTCTGTGCCAGCCAAATGGGGCAGGACATCAAGGCAGTATGTGCTGAATATCTATTCATGCAACAACGCTTATGCTGATGTGTTCCAGAATGACTTTGGATAACACCGACAACTTATGGTCGTGACTTTGCGTATTGCCTCAAGTCGCATGGTGGGGTAAGGGGCGTTTATATGTCTTTATGGTGACATTCGATGCACTGTGCCCCCTTTTTACTAACGATGCAGATTATTTTCGCTTCTGTATCATATAGGCGCGTAGTTGCGGATTTGAGGGTAACTTTAAAATTGACACCATGAAAACTGGACTCAGTAAAAAATCCCTCGCGGCCGTTCTCGCCGCCGTCGTCCTTTCCACCGGTGCTTTCCTGGGAATCTCGCTGTCACTCTCACAAAAAGCCAATGCACAGTACATGCGACCTAATTGCATAACATTGGAAAATGGAGTGCCGGTTAGAAGGTAATCCTGTAACAATAGAGTTTCTGTGTTTAGGCCAACCAATTAGTGAAGATATCAACGATGAAAATGATCATCTTATAGATAATCCAAGCATCAGACCGTAAATAAATCGACAATGAAATCTTATTTTTGTTTAACAGCCATTGTTTTATTATCCGTGGTTTCCTGCAAAAGGCAGACCACGGATAATATTTCAACACTTATCCTTAACGACAAGATAAAGGACACAGCTGAAGCCCTGATTCCAGAAAGGATTGATTTTGACTTTCCTGTATCCGCCCTCGGCATTTACGTATGGAACGACAGCATAGTCGTTGTGCGTAACAGCCATATGGACAGGAAGCACAAGTTCCTTGAACTGTACAATCTGCGAAGTGGAGAGCTTCTCAGGGACTACGTTAATGTCGGCAACGGTCCGGGAGAGATGCTGGTCGCCAAATTTTTCTATCAGAACGACACCGTTCTCATGCAGGATGTCATGAAACGGCACATTACAGTCATCCCGCTGGATTCCGCTCTCTCAAGTACATTCATGCCTGTATTCAACGATACCGACATCAGCTCTCAGCTTATATGGCCATATCACGGAAGGCTGCTGGCTATAAACCCATACTGCTTCGTCAATGAGGATGCCGGGGTCTATAACAACGGAGCAAGATTCATTATCAGTGACAGCAACTACGTGTACAAGGAGACCAATGAATATGAATACGACACATACAATGCCGTGCTGACAAGTTTTCTCATATCTTGGTCCAATAACAGGATTGCGGTTTACAACGCAATCGAACCTGAGATAGAGATTTACGACACAGACACGAAACCTATAAGAAAAATACGTGGACCGGAACTGTCCTCAAAGATAAGATACAGCATAATGAGCGATGGGGATGTCCTCACAAAGGGAGAACCCAACTCCTATTACTGCGATTGTTCCGATGACAACTATTTCTATCTGGCTTTCATAGGGGAATTCATAAACATGGAGGAGACTATTTTTGACGTGGACCGCTCTTACATTTTCAAGTTCGACTGGGACGGCAACTTCGTGGACTCGTACTACGTGGACCACTTCGTCAGCTCCATGTCCCTCAGCGAGGACGGACAGTCCATGTACATCTTCGGAGTAAACCGCGACGGGGAAAACGTCTTCTACAGAGCCAGACTGACATAACTTATAAAAACCAAAGCCATGAGACTATTTATCTTCACATCCATGCTTCTCACTTTTATGACTGTTACGTCATGCGGTCATAGCGGAAACAACTCCAAATCCGAAACTGATTCCGATACCGGCATATCTCCCGGCATCATAGGAAGTACAGACATAGACTCATCCAAGATACGCAGACTGGAAGCTTTCGCCAACATCGACCTTGAAAAGGCGTATGCGTCCTCTCTGGAAGACGGCAATTCTTTCCCGGACTTCTCATCAGCATTCACGCTGAGCCCCGAAGACGATATCGCACTGATTCTGTTCATAACCCGTCCTGACTGCTCTGCCTGCATCGCCTCCACCCTGGACTTCCTAAGCACCAACATCCGCTCCAAGAATACATGTCCGGCCATTATATTCTTCAAGGAAGGTGACAGGAATATATACGATTTCTACAAAGACCAGTATACCCAGCAGGTTGATTCCACTACCAGAAATTACATCAACAACACCTTTATCATAGGTGTAGGTTATTCGGAGGAAGCCAACAATGCTCCGGACGGGGCATATCTGCTCTACCGCAACCGGGTCATCAACTATATGCCCTGGTCATTGTAGGGTCTTGCCTACAGAACGTTCAGGACCTGCTCCTTGATCTTCTCAAGCTCGTCCTTCATCCGCACCACGCACTTCTGCATCCCGGCATGGTTGGACTTGGAGCCGAGAGTATTGATCTCACGGCCCATCTCCTGGGCGATGAATCCCAGTTTCTTGCCCGGACACTCCTCCACGTCCATCGTATCGCGGAAATACCGGCAGTGCTGCCTCAGCCGCACTTTCTCCTCATTGACATCCAGTTTCTCCAGGTAAAATATCATCTCCTGCTCCAGGCGGTCACGGTCAGGTGACAGGGACAGTTCCTCCATCCTGGAGAGTATTCTCTGACGGATGAGCGGTACCCTCTCGGTCTCAAAGACCTCGGCCTCTGACAAGATGCGCTCAATATTGTCCACGCGGGTCTGCAGGTCAGCCCTGAGCACCGCCCCCTCACGGGCCCGGAAGGCAATCAAGGCATCCACAGCCTCCTCAAGGGCCTTGCCCAAAGCCATTGTCTCCTCCTCAGTCATGTCGTCCTTGTCGGCAGACACGACATCCGGCATACGGAGCACGGACGACACCAAGACAGACGCCATGTAGTCCTCCCGGCAGTCCAGCTCAAGGGACGAGACGATCTCGGACATCTGGCGGAAATAATCCCTGAACACATCCCCGTCTATCCTGCGGGCATCAGATCCGGAGACTGTCTCCGAGGTCAGATACACATCGATATTGCCACGCACAAGGCGACGTATAAGATATTGCCTGTACTCCAGCTCGATGTCTTTGGGCAGAAACTGGGACTTGACCGAGATGTCACTGCTCTTGCCGTTAAGCGAGCGTATCTCCACCGTATATTTCTTGTTGCCGGACGTAACTTCGGACTTGCCGTATCCGGTCATGGACAGCATCATATTCACTTTTATCAATTAAAGTTAAACAATTTCTCCGAACGGGCCTTCCACTCAGCCGCCATATCATCCATTCCCAGCATCTCACACGCCACCGATATATTGTAAGCGGCACAGGCTGCCTTGCGTGTATCCGGACTTTCCGCATCCTCCATCCAGATATTCATGGCCTTCTCCCACTCGAAGAGATAAGCCAGCCGGCAAGCCTCGGTCCACTGCGCGTTGTCATACACATACAGAGACACATCCACTGTCTCCCAGCGGGGGGTAAGTCCGTCGGTCATCGTCACGCCGATGGTCTTGAAATATTCATCCAGTTCACTGTTGACTTTCTCTATAGCCTTCAGTTCCGGTATCTCAGACTCCGCCATCAACGACCACTCGAATACATCAGACTCGCTGAGATCGGCCACGGGCGGCAGCGAATCCACATTGAATACCTGTACCTTTACCGAATAAGGCAGACGCACCCGGGTCTGCTTCAGGAACTGGCTCTGGACATACGCCTGTTCCTGGACATGCTCTACAGAGAACTCTCCGACAGAGAGAGAGTCGGCGACTATCAGGAAATCCACACCTGTCAGAGCATGGACATACTGTTTCTGAGCACTGTCCCTGAAATCCACATCTCCGGCCTTCATGATAAAGACCGGCACAGAGCCGGAATCCAGTCCCAGATTCACTTCCAGTCCCTCGGCCATGCCGCATACCAGAGCGGACATAAGCGTGGAATCCGCACTGCCGTCCTGAAGAACAGCCATGACTCCGGGCAACGTTCCGGCGAAATCCACGTTTGCATCAGGCTGAACCATCTTCTCGACAGGCAGCGTGTAGGTCAACGGTCCGCACGACACGACGGCCATCACCGGAAGAAGTATTGAAAACATCCATTTTCTCATATCACACAGATTTGAATATCACTATATCAGTTCTCCGCTGAGATCGTACTCGTCAGCCCCGGTAATCCGGACATCCACAAAAGTACCCGGAGCCGGGCACTCACCAGCCCACTGCACTATCACCTCTCCGTCCACCTCCGGACTCTCCCGGGATGTCCTGCCGGTGAAAGTCCCGTCCTCAACAGATACAGAATCCACCAGCACCCTCTCCATGCTTCCGATACGGCTCTCATTGTACCTCAGCGAGATATCCGCCTGCAGCTCCATCAGCTCATCCAGCCTCTCCTGCTTGACGGACTCCGGTACCGAATCCTTCAAATTCTGTGCCCCCCAGGTGCCCTCCTCCTCGGAATAGGCAAAAGCCCCGAGCCGCTCGAAGCGGTACTCCTGCACAAATGACAGCAGGTCCTCGAACTCTTTCTCACCTTCGCCGGGATGCCCCACCATCATGGTGGTCCTGAGCACGATGCCGGGAACCTCCTTGCGGAACTTCTCCACCAGGGCGCGGGTCTGCCGTCCGTCTATGGAACGGCGCATGGCCCTGAGCACCGGATCCGCCGAATGCTGCAAGGGTATATCCAGATACTTGCACATCTTTGGGGAAGACGCCATGATCTCCAGCACATCATGGGGGAATGCCGCCGGATAGGCATACAGCAGCCTTATCCACTCTATGCCGGGAATATCATTGAGACCGGTCAGGAGATGGCCCAGCCGCCTCTGTCCGTACAAGTCCAGACCATAAAAGGTAGTGTCCTGAGCGATGACTATCAGCTCCTTTACTCCGCTGTCCGCAAGTGAGCGGGCCTCGTCCAGCAGTTTCTCCTCAGGAACCGAGACATGTGGCCCGCGGATACCGGGAATGGCACAGTAGGAACAGTGACGGTCACATCCCTCGGATATCTTAAGATAGGCATAATGCCCGGGAGTGGTGAGATGGCGCCTGGTCTCCAGAGCGGAATCCATCCTGACCGACAGCTCTTTCAGAAGAGGCTCAATGGAGAATGCCCCGAAAAAGCCGTCCACCTCGGGTATCTCAGCAGGAAGCTCATCCCGGTATCTCTCCGACAGACAGCCCATCACATAGAGGCGGCGGATGACTCCGCGCTTCTTGGCGTCCACCGCCTCCAGAATGGCCTGCACCGACTCCTCCTTGGCATCCAGAATAAAGCCGCAGGTGTTGATTATCAGGATATCCACACCTGCATCCTCCAAAGGGACCTCCTCCGGAGACACTTCATAACCGGCCGAGGAGAGCTGCTTGAGAAGATGCTCGGAGTCCACACGGTTCTTCGAGCATCCCATCGTCACTACCCGGACTCTTTTTCCGCCGGTACCCATAGGCTATCTCTCCTCCTTGGACTCCTCTCCGCTTTCAGCCGGCTTATCTTCGTCTCCGTCAGGTTCCTCAAAATCCAGAGAGGCGTATTTCTTCAGGAGATTGTACCATGTGAGCACTTTCTTCATGTGCGACACATAGAAACGGTCGGCGTCGTATCCGGGCAGAGCCTTGTCGAAGAACTCCTTGATGACCTTGGCATCTGATTTGGCATCCGGAGCATCGGCCTCACCGAGCACATCCTTCATCTTCAGAAGCACGTCCTTCAGGGGTGTCTCTCCGTCCTCGGTATAGATGGAGATATCCGAAAGTGAAGATACCTTGGCATGAGGGCCGAACACACTGCGGCGGCCCGTAAGCATGGACTCGGCGATCATACCGTTCCTGGCCTGTGACACATAGGTAAACAGGCCCTGCTCGCCTGTAATTGCCAGTATTTTCTGCAAATCTGTTTTCATGTCTTTAATCTTTAACAATATACATTAACTGTTGTTATTTCATATCAATATACACGCCCTCCACCTGAGGCAGGAGCGGATGTCTGAAATCGGAGACTATCACGTAATCCGAAGCCGCCGTCCTGCGCTCATCGCTCCACTGATTGGACATCCGGGCCAGAACCTGCTCCCTGGACATGCCGGAGCGGGCCATTACCCGTCCGATCCTTATCTCTTCCGGGCACAGGACCGTCAGCACTTTATCAGCCACACCCGCAAGGGCCGGTTTCTCCAGATAGATGGCGGATTCCATGATGACAAAGGAAGCATCAGCCACTCTCTCTTTCCAGGCCCTGAAATCCGCAATGACTTCCGGAAACACCAGTGCCTCCACCTTCTCCAGCAGACATCTGTCCGAGAATATCCTGCCGGCCATATACTGCCTGTCCAGACGGCCGTCCTTGACAAGGCCAGGTCCCAGAAGAGCCTGCAGAGCACCGAGCAGTCCGCGGTCCTCGTCGTAAAGCCGCTTGGTCCTCAAGTCCGCGTCATAGACCGGAATCCCAAGAGCGGCGAACATCCGTACCACGTAGCTCTTGCCGCTGCCTATACCGCCTGTCACTGCAAGAGTCCTCATAGTTCAGTCCCGTCACTGCCCCGATCCAACAATATGCAGTCCACGTATCTGGGGGCAATCTCCCACGACATTACACCTTCAGGCCTGGACACCAGCCCGGGTACCATCTCAGAGTCTATGGTCCTGACGAAATCGGCGTAATCCACCGCCAGTACAAAATCCTCAGGAGTATAACGGAGTGAGCTGAACGTCCTTCTGAACGTAAGCGTGACAGTCGATGGAAGGACTATCAGATCCTTGTCGTCAGGCACTCCGGTAACCGTAACTGGCACCATCAAGGACTCCTCAATATAGCGCACCACATCCATGGAATAATACACAGTGTTCTCGGAATACGTAATACGGCGCACCGGCACGATGCCGCAAAGCCCCTGAATGGGGCCGTCAACACCTTTCTCATATATGGTCTCCGTAAATACCGAGTCAACGGTCTCCAGCAGACGCGCGTCGCCATATATGTCCACACTGTCAGGACGAAGCACTATACCGCCCACCGACATATACTGAGGCTCGAACGATATTGAGGAGTTGGGCACCACCGGCACCCTCTTACTGGCTATCCTCGGGAAAATGAAATCAAGTGAGTCCGTGACTATAAACTCCAGGTCCACGTTTCCGCCCAGCGCCTCGACTATGTTGCTCTTTATAGCCTCGCTGAGCACATAGAACCCATCCCCGTCACGATGCTTCAGATTGTCCTGGGGCACTGAGATCTGCAGCGTCTTGCGCCTGCCTATCCTCTGCTTTAGTATATAGTAACCGTCAGACTTTCCCCTGACGATAAGGACATCCTGGGAGACAGAGCTGCGCGCCCTGCCCTGGAGCGTGGAGTTGAGTTCCACGTTGTACTCCAGAAAAACGGAATACTGCAGCGACAGACTGTGTATCAGCCACACGATAAAAGCCAGAAGGAGAGAAAGGAGCAGCATCAGCCACTCTTTCCTGTCCTTCCATCCGCTTTCTTTCTCACCGCCTGATATCCCGTTTTCCAAGGCCATCTTCTGACAGGACTACTTGTTCTGAGCGTCAGTTATATCCTTCACCACAGAAGTCTTGTCAACACGTAGCTTGACGTTGTTGTCCACCTCCACAAGAAGAAAAGTGTCCTTCACCTCGGCTATCGTACCGTAGATACCGCCCACTGTAACGATCTTGTCGCCCTTCTTCAGGGATTCTCTCCACTTGACTATCTCCTTCTGCTTTTTCTGCTGAGGTCTCACCATGAAGAAATACATCACCACGATGATGAGAACCATCATTATTACAAACGAATACTGCTGCCAGAAAGAGCCCTGCTGAGCGGCAGGCTGGGCCTGCGTCTGAAGTAAAAATGTGATAAGATTCATTTTCTTGTCGCTAATTTAAATTGAAATATGAAACAAATATAGTAAGAATTTCTAACTTTCTATGAGACCGCGGCCCGTCTTTACGATTTCTCCCGTATCCACCATCTTGCGCAGAATCCTGTCCAGAAGGCCGTTGACAAAGACGCGGCTGTTGGCGGTACTGTAGAACTTGGAGATATCCACGTACTCGTTAATCGTGACTTTCAGGGGGATGTTGGAGAACCGCACAGCCTCGGCCACTCCCTGCACTATGAGCGTAAGGTCGGTGATGACCACCCGGTCGGGATCCCAATTGCTGGTATTGGCCACCACGATGTCCATATACTTGTGATAGCCCGTCACTGCTGCCCTGAGCAGCTCATAGGCGAACTCCCGGTCGTCATCCTTCAGGAACACATCCGGGAACGGCATCTCCCCGCGCTTTTTCAACGTCTCAAGATTGCGTACTATCACTCCGAGCACATAGCCGAGATCGTCTATCCAGAAAAGCGACATGTCCTCCAGGAACGACTCCAGCTCCTCATTGTCCTCAAAGAGCTCCGGGTCGGAGAATATCCTGACAAACAGGTCACAGTCCTCCGCCATCGACCGCGTCTCCGAGGCCATGTACTCCTTGAAATAGTCCTTCCCTGACAAGGCCGTCAGTATCTTCCTTATCACCAAGGCCAGATCCTCAGTCCACACGAGTCCGTGATCCTCGCAGTATTTCGTGAAACGCTCATTCTGCCTGAGCCAGGCCGATACTTGGTTGTCAGCGAACTTACGGTTGGGGTTGCGTTCCTCGGGAGTGGGATTGAACTTCTTGAGGCCGGTCTGAATCCTGGCCTCAGCGGCATTGCCGAGAGCGACCGCCGCATTGAGTATAAAATAATAAAGGTGCAGTGTCTTATCACACGAATACTTGAGAGCCTTCTCGGCTTCTACCAGAGAATCAGAGCCGGAAGCTACCATACTGTAAAGAACTTTAAAGACTTTTATCCTTATCAGACGACGGTTTATCATACATTATTTTTAAAACATTTTGCAAATATAACTTGAACATGAGAAAAAACCCTATATTTGTAACAAATTTTGTAAAATTTAATAAAAATGTATTCAGAGGATATTGATAACTCAGCTGCCATGGAGCGCAGCGGCGACGATGTGTACTCGAAGCCTGTCCGCGCTGGAAAAAGGACATACTTTTTCGACGTAAAAGCCACCAAGGGCAATGATTACTATCTCACTATCACCGAGAGCAAGAGAAGGATCGAAAAGGACGGACGCTTCGCATACGACAAACATAAGATTTTCCTGTACAAGGAAGACTTCGAGAAGTTCTCGCAGGGACTTGAGGAGGTCATAGCCTATATAAAGGAGAGATGTCCCGTCGTAGAACGTACGGAGGAGGACAGACTTGCTCCCAGGGAAAGAGAGGAGGGAGGACAGTTCTCAAACGTAGATTTCGAGGAACTGTAGTCCGGTATTAAAACATGTCCTGGTAAGGCCTGAAAAAGCGGCCTCCCCAGTTCCACAGCGGAGACGGAATCAAACGCATCAGCAGGCCCAGCGCGGCCCAGCGTCCGTCTATCACCGCTGTTTTTTTCTTGTGCTCTATCGCACGTACGATCTTAGCGGCGGCATCTTCCCTGCGTATAGTCATGGGGAAATGCCGCCCGTGTATGAAATCCGTATCCACAAAGCCCGGCTTGATGACTGTGAACTTTATATCCGCCTTCCTGATGACGGCCAACTGTCTGAGAGCCTTTGTGTAAAAAGCATCGAACTCTTTTGTCGCCGAATACGCCGGGCACACTCCGAGCGGCAGTATGGAAGCCACGGACGAAAGCACGGCCAGATGCCCCTTAAGTCCGTTTCCGGCCCAGTAATTGAACAGCCACACGGCACAGCGGACAAATCCTTCCGCATTGACTTCCACCTGGCCAAGCTCCAGAGACGGTTCCAGAGCCGTATTGGTATGTCCGAAGCCGGACGAATACAGGCAGATATCCACTCCGCCCATCTCCTCCACGAGAGAGGCCAGCTGAGCAGCGGCATCCCCTGACGACACGTCGAATGTCATTGTAAAGACCCTGCCAGCAGGTGCCGCCGAGGCAAACTCCTCCAGCAAGGCAGTACGTCTGCCGGTAACTCCTACCCTATGTCCCTGGGCCAGGTATATCTCCGCCACTGCCCGGCCCATACCGGACGTGGCGCCTATGATTATTATATTCTTCATTACGCTCATATCAGTCCGTAAAGTTAATTAATTTATCAATGCTCCGCTCCGCACCCCCGCTGCCTGAGACGGAAATAGTATATAATGCCGACCGCATCCGCAAGTGCCCAGCCTATCGGGATAGACCACCAGATACCCGTCACACCCACCGAGGGGATAGCCGCCAAAGCATAAGCCAGGACGACCCGTGTCCCCAGAGACAGGACTGTCAACACGACTGACATCCCCGGCCTGCGTATGGCCCTGTAATAGCCATAAAGAAGAAACAGGATACCTATTCCGAAATAGAAGACGCCCTCGATACGCAGATATTGAACTCCGATGCGGATGATCTCCATCTCTTCTGCCCTGACAAAAATCAACATCAGCGGACGGGCCAGCAAAAAGACAGCGACAGACACTGCCAGTGAAAACAGCACGGATGTGACAAACGCGCGCCTCACACCAAGACTTATGCGGGCATGTTTGCCTGCTCCGAAATTCTGCGCCACGAAGGTGGAGAAAGCATTGCCGAACTCCTGTACCGGCATATAGGCGAAAGAGTCTATCTTTACAGCGGCGGCAAACGCAGCCATCACGGCCGTTCCAAAACTGTTGACCAGGCCCTGGACCATCAAGATTCCGAAATTCATCACAGACTGCTGTACGCATGTCAGCGACGAGAACGAGACGATCTCCTTTACGGACACCCTGTCAAAGTGCATATCCTCCTTACGCAGCCTCAGTTCCGGTCTGCGCCCGAGCACATAGAGCATCAGTCCTATAGCCGACACACCCTGAGCCATTACCGTTGCCAGGGCCGCTCCTCCTACCCCCATGTCAAATACCAGGATAAATAGTAGGTCAAGGCCGATATTGAGCACGACTGAGATTCCGAGAAACCACAGCGGTGTAACTGAGTCTCCCACGGCCCGGAGCAGGGCAGCGTAGAAATTATACAAAAAGGTAAGCGGTATGCCTCCGAAGATTATCAACAGGTATATCCGCAGCATGCTGTAAATCTCCGAAGGCACCTGCAGCAGGCGCAGAATCGGATCTATCAGGAGAAATGCCGCGGCTGTCAGGCCTGCGGTCACACAACCGATGAGTACCAATGAGACATAGATACTGCGCCTGAGACCGCGAAAGTTTCCGGCACCGAACTGCAGGGAGAACACCGTTCCGCTGCCCATTGCGAGTCCCAGCAGCACCGAAGTCAGGAAAACCATCAGCGCATAGGCCGAGCCCACCGCCGCAAGGGCCTCCGGGCCTATACAGCGGCCGACTATGAGGGTATCGGCTATATTGTAGCACTGCTGCATCAGCGAGCCCAGCATCATGGGCAGGGTGAAGCGCAGCAGTGTCGATGTGATGCCGCCAACTGTCAAGTCTCCTGTTCCGGCAACTGCCATAATCTAATAAGAATAAGAGAGGCCATTGGCGGAAAACCAATGACCTCTGCTTTGCGTGTCTTATGAAATATTAGAGCTTCTTGGCTTTGAGCTTGGAGTTGATCTTGACATTAACGACATCGGCTTCCACCTCGCCCATCTGAGGTATGACCATCTTCATGACTGAAGGATACATGATGCCGTATTTGGTCTTCTGATACTCTACATAATAGGTCTCAGCAGACTGTCCCATGGCTGACTCCACAGTCTTGACCTTGGCTCCTGTCTCCACATCGTAATAATCAATGGTCACAGCACCGTTGTCGGATGTGCTTTTAACCTTATATGCATCACGTCCGTCCAGGGTCTCGATACCTGTCAGCTCATAGCCGTCAGTGCCGAGCACCTCAGGGAAAGGATACAGGTCGCTCTCACTCACCACTGTCGCTATCTGAGCCGGATCAGTCAGTTCCTGAGAGCCGCCCATAGGAGAGGTCACAGTAAGTTTGCCATTCACCAACTTGATTTTGGACATCACCTGTCCACCCATGGACTGTGTCTGCGAGAATGCCTTCTCGGCAGGGATAATCTTGACAGTATTGGAGATGGTCATACCCTGGACAGTCATGTCCGTCTGGGTAGTCATGTCCTTGATGCCGTCAATAAGCTCACGGCCGCCAAGATAGTTGATGTAGTTGTCGAACACGGTCTGGACAGTCACGTCGGCTGCGACCTCCTTGCGCTCAATGGGCTTGCCCTCGAAGTCAAGCTCTACTACCACTCCGTCGGAGTCATACTGGGCCAGAGCGGGCAGTACGGAAGGGTCACCCACGCAGAACCAGTACATGTTGTCCGGATCGAAATACTTGGCCACCACGGCACGGATATCGTCGAGCGTCAGGGCATCCAGTCTCTGAAGATAGGTAGCGTAGTAGTCATCGGGCAGACCGTAACGCTCAACCGAGTAAGCGAAGCTGGCTATGGTTCCTGATGATTCCAGCGAACGGGAGAAGTCTCCGGCATACATGGTCTTGAACTTCTTCAGATCATCCTCGGTATAGTCTCCGTCCATCATGTTCTGCAGTTCGAAGCGCATCTGTACGAAAGAACTGTCGGTAGCGTTGCCGTTGACATCACCGCCGGCGCTGAACGAACCGGAGATCTCATCAGAACTTACGCTGGAGTAGACTCCGTAAGTATATCCGTGAGTCTCACGGAGGTTGCGGAACAGCTTGGCATCAAATCCACCTCCGCCATAGATGGCATTGGCAATACTCAGAGCCATACGGTCCTCAGAGTCAGGGGTGAGGGTAATGGGAGCCATCATCTTGATAGTGGACTGCACTGCGCCGTCCTTGGGAGAGAATACTACCTCAATGCCCTCGGGACGGTTGACTGCGGGGTCCTCATGGGTGAGAATCTCGCCCTTCTCCCACTTGCTGAGATATTTCCCGCAGATAGCCTTGGCCTGCTCAAGATTCATGTCACCGACAATGATGACAATCGCGCTGTTGGGGATGATGTATTTCTCGTAATACTCGCGGCAGTCATCTGTCGTGATAGCCTCTACAGTAGCCTCAGTCATGATGTCGCTGTAGGCGTGTCCTTCAGGGTATACCGTCGCGGTCATGATATTGTTCAGAATGGCATCAGGTGATGTACGGGACATCTGGAGTCCGCCGAGAGCCTGGTCCTTTATCTTGTCCAGTTCTTCCTCGGGGAATGTGGGGTTGTAGAGCACATCGGACAGGATCTCCATCATCTTGTCTGTGTACTTGGTAAGGGTCACGAAACCGATGGAGCGGGAATTGGTACGGAATGTGGCACCGAGAAAATCCACCTCGTTGTTGAGCTGGTCTGCAGTACGGTTTACCGTTCCCCTGCCCCAGAGGTCACCGAAGAAAGAGGACTCGCCTGCCTTCTCCCCTTCCACATACGGATCTACTATAAAATTGATATTGAAGTTGACGACAGGACGGTCATGGTCCTCCACGAGGATAACGCGGAGACCGTTGTCCAGAGTGAATTTCTCGAAGTCACCGAGCTGAACCACGGGAGCTGGACCGGCTTCGGGTGCCTTGCTTCTGTCTATCTGCGCGCTCAACTGGAAGAGGGACAGCAGGGCGGCCGTCAATGTAAGTGTAAGTATCTTTTTCATATCGTTGTACATGTCTTAAAATTAGTTCTGTTTGGGAAGATAGTAGATGGATATCTTCTGGGTGGGGTCAATGTATTTCTTGGCGACCTCGAGGACTTTCTCCTTGGTCAGTTTGGAATACTGCTCCATGGTCTCATTGACGGAATTGGTGTTTTTGAAATAAGTATAGGCTGTAGCCAGGCTCTCGGCGACACCTTCAATAGTGGTGTTGGAAGTAGCCTCGCTCATCTCCACCATATTCATCACCTTCTGGAATTCCTCATCGGTCATGCCGTTCTCCAGCAGGCCGTAAACCTCTGCGTCTATATCAGCCTCCAGGACAGATAGGTCCACACCGTTAGGGATACCCTGAATCATGAACACTCCCGGATGCTCGAAAGGCATCACGCCGCCTGCTGCCATAAGACCGGTCTTCTTGGTGTCCACAATCTGCTTCTGCAGACGGGCGGAGTTGCCGGCGGAGAGGATGGAGTTGAACACGGTCATTGCATAATAGTCCTCAGTGCCGTATGCGGGTGAGGGATAAACCTCGATCAGCATGGGCATCTGGATATTGTCATAGACAGTATCCTTGATAGGCTCAGTACGCTTGGGCTCCATATTGGGATCCGGACGGCGGGGCTCCACAGTACCGGCGGGGATGTCGCCGAAGTACTCCTCGATCCACTCCTTGGTCTGCTTGGTATCGAAGTCTCCGCAAACTACCAGCACGGCGTTGTTGGGCTTGTAGAACATGTCGTGGAACTCCTGGAAGTCCTCGATAGAGGCATTGCGGATGTGCTCCTCAGAGCCGAGAACATCGTGATTGTAGGGGTGAACCTTGAACGAGTTGGTCAGGATCTTTGTAAATACGGTGCCGTAGGGCTGGTTGTCGCGGGTCTGGCCCATCTCCTGGCACACCACGTCCTTCTGGGTATTCACACCGATCTCCTCGATCTTGGGATGCAGCATCCTCTCGGACTCAAGCCACATTCCGAGCTCCAGCTGGTTGGAGGGCAGCAGCTCGAAATAGTAGGTACGGTCATTGGAAGTGTTGGCGTTCAAAGAGCCGCCGGCCTCGGAGACATAGGTGGCATACTCGCCGCGGCCGATATTCTCGGTGCCTTCGAACATCAGATGCTCGAAGAAATGGGCGAAGCCTGTCAGATGAGGCTCCTCGTTCTTGGAACCCACATGGTACATTACGGAGATTACGACATTGGGAGTCTTGTGGTTCTGGGACAGAATCACATGAAGACCGTTGTCAAGGTCGTACTCCTCGAACTGGATATTCTGCGCCGATGCGGCCACTGGCAGAAGTACTGCCGACAGAATAAGGATTAAAAGGTTCTTCTTCATACTTTTTTTGTTGTTGATTAATTATTGTGTTCTATCAGTGTTACTTTTCCGTCATTTAAAAGATACTTCTCTCCTGTTCCCGGGCATACGGCCGTTCCGTCCTGGCTGAACTCCAGACGATAGCCGGCCCTGCTCATCCATCCCGTCTGCCGCGACGGATTGCCCACCACCAGCGCGTACGGAGGCACGTCCTTAGTAACCACGGCGCCGGCTCCTATGAATGCCCACTCGCCTATATCGTGTCCGCATACCACAGTTGCATTGGCCCCTATGGTCGCGCCCTTCCCCACCCTGGTTCTGGCATACTCCCCGCGCCGGCATACCGAACTACGCGGATTCACCACATTGGTAAAGACACAGGAAGGACCGAGGAACACATCATCCTCGCATGTAACTCCCGTATATACAGAGACATTGTTCTGTACCTTCACATTGTCTCCCAGCACTACTCCAGGAGATATCACCACATTCTGACCGATATTGCATCCCTTTCCCAGCACCGCACCGGCCATTATATGTGAAAAATGCCATATCCTTGAGCCCTCCCCTATGGTACAGCCCTCGTCTATGACAGCAGTCTCGTGCGCGAAATATTTTACTTCCAAAGCATTCATCCGGTTATCTTTTGAAAAATCCGGCAACAGCCCCTGCAATCCGCTCCTGAATCACGGGCGTCAGCTCAGTATGCATCGGCAGGGACAGCACGGAGTCAGCCAGAGCCTCCGCAATTTTCAGGCCAGCGCCGTCATAAGCATACGCTTTCTGACGATGCAGAGGCAAGGGATAATATATCATGGACGGTATGCCTTTGGATGCCAGGAACTCCTTAAGGGCATCGCGCCGCCCGTCAGCCACCTTCAACGTATACTGGTGATAGACATGTGTGCTGAAAGAAGTCTCCACCGGCAGTTCTAAACCGTCCACTCCCTGAAGCATCTCGTTGTAACGGCACGCGGCGGTCCTCCGTGCCTCACAGTAATCGTCCAGGTGACGGAGCTTGACATCCAGCACTGCGGCCTGGATAGTGTCCAACCGGGAATTGCAGCCTACCAGGTCGTGATGGTACTTCACCCTCTGACCGTGATTGGCGATCATGCGGATGCGCTCCGCCAGAGCATCGTCATCCGTGAAGACAGCACCGCCGTCACCATAGCAGCCGAGGTTCTTCGAAGGGAAGAATGAGGTGCAGCCGATGTGCCCGAGGGTGCCGGTATGCCTGCGGCGGCCGTCGGGGAAGGTGTAGACGGCTCCGAGGGACTGGGCATTGTCCTCGACAACGTAAAGGCCATGGGCCGCCGCGAAATCCAGTATCGGAGCCATATCGCAGCTCTGCCCGAACAGATGCACGGGGATGATGGCCCGGGTCCTCGGGGTAATGGCCTTCTCGATAAAACGTATATCCGTATTAAATGTATCGCGGTCCACGTCCACCATCACCGGCCTGAGACCCAGCAAGGCTATCACCTCGGCCGAGGCCACATAGGTGAATGCGGGGACTATGACCTCATCGCCCGGTTTCAGGCCGAGGGCCATCAGGGCTATCTGCAGGGCATCAGTACCGTTGCCGCAGGGAATAACGTGCCTTGCACCCGTGTACTGCGCCAGGGCCGATGCGAATCTTCCGACTGCGGGACCGTTGATGTAAGCCGAACTGTCGATGACCTCCGCTATGGCAGCGTCGATCTCCGCCTTTATCTTCATATACTGACCGTGAAGGTCGACCATCTGTATCCTTTGCTGCGCCTCCATATCCTATTATGTTACCAGCCGAAAGGATGAGGTGCCAGGGGAAGCTTGGCCAGAGGATGATAGTCCCCCTTGAGCCCTATGGGCACCGCCGTGCGGATCTGACTTACTATCTCGATGCAGGGCCTGGCCTCGCTGATACGGAAACCCTCCCCTGCGAGTATCTTCTCATAACTGCGGGTATGCAGCTCGGTGAAACCGGCGCTGAACTCGAACTCCTCCCCGTCTATCATGATCGTGCGGTAAGTGCGCTTCTCGCCCTGAACAGCGTTCTCTGGAAGATTGTCTGCATTGATACTCAGGAAGTAGCGTACGCGGGCCTTCTTCAGGCCCAGGTAGCCGGCCACCCTGTCATGACTTTTCACATGCACTATGTTCTCGCTCACCGGCCCGAATATCCACTGCAGCATATCGTAGAAATGCACTCCTATGTTGGTGGCCACTCCCCCGCTCTTGTGCTCGTCGCCCTTCCATGAGGCGTAGTACCAGTTGCCCCGGGAGGTGATATAGGTCAGGTCCACGTCGTAGACCTTGTCCGCCGGACCCTCGTCTATCTTCTTCTTCAGCGCGACTATGGAGTCGTGCAGACGGAGCTGGAGGATGTTGTAGGCCTTATGACCGGTCTCCTCCTCTATCCTCATGATGGCGTCTATGTTGTGCGGATTGAGCACGGCCGGCTTCTCGCAGATGACATCCGCTCCGAGCCTGAGGCCGTAACGCATGTGCGCATCATGCAGATAGTTGGGAGTACATACCGACAGCATCTCTATCTGCTTGTCCGTACCTTTGAGTTTCGAGCAGTGACGGTCGAACAGCTCCTGCTCTGTAAAAAAAGCAGCATCGGGGAAGTAGCTGTCCATGATCCCGACACTGTCGAAGCGGTCGTAAGCCGCCTGTAGAATATTTCCGGTATCCTTTATAGCCCTGAGGTGCCGCGGTGCGATATAGCCTCCGACCCCTATCAGAGCAAAATTCTTTCCTGGCATTTCAATCAAATTTCAATCCTGCGAAGATAATAAAAATTTCCTCAAATTCTACCGTCTGCTACTCTTTCCCGCTCCTTTACATACTGCTCCTCCATTGAGAGTTCCTCCTTAATTCCGCAACACTATAATTTAACTTTATAACTTTATTTATAAGTTCCTGAGCAACAAAAAGTTGCCCAGGATTTTGCCGTTTCAGATTTTTCACTTATCTTAGTGTTGCAATTAGAAAACAAGCGAAAATCGTAAC
>ERZ779889.1882-NODE-1882-length-18945-cov-2.768449_pt1 | contig 18945 bp, 2 predicted proteins | sample MGYA00511030_ERZ779889 | MGnify/ENA primary metagenome ERZ779889 (study PRJEB29588, sample SAMEA2160616) | human gut metagenome | biome: human gut; feature: human-associated habitat; material: faeces | place: Denmark | collected 2008/2010 ...
GGTCAGCTTGGTATCGGCTATGCCGGTGAAGATGTTATTTATCCGACAAGAGTTTTAAAGGGTGACAGTGCATCTGATCGTGAATATTTGAGCAACATTATTGCAATCGAGGCAGGAAACGCATATTCTCTTGCATTAAGAAATGACGGTACAGTCTTTGCATGGGGCGAAGTATCAAACGGTAAACTTGGCACAGTTATATCATCAGATGTTTATACTCCTGCACAAGTATGGAAAGGTGAATCAGATACTGACACATGGTATTTGGAAAATGTAATCAAGATTTCAGCCGGTAGTGAACACTCAGCTGTTATAAACAACAGAAATGAAGTTTATACATGGGGTAAAAATACTAACGGTCAACTTGGAAACGGAACAACAAATAATTCAACAACACCGGTTCGTGTAAGAAATCAATGGATGGACGGCAGTGATCAACTTGCTATTGAAATTTCAGCCGGTGGCGAACATACTGTTGTTGTAACAAAATCAGGTACAGTATACGCATGGGGACTTGACGCAGAAGGTCAAGTTGGTTTGGGTGCGTTGGTTTCAGGCGCAGACAAACAAACAAGCTATCTTGTACCACAGCAAATTGCATCAGGTGATTCAACAAGTACAGATGATTTATATTTCCGTGACGCGTTAACTGTTTCAGCAGGTAATGCACATGTTACACTATTGAAGAAAGACGGTAGTGTATGGTCATGGGGACGTAATGAAGAAGGTCAACTTGGTGACTTTACAAATGCTCAGCATAATGCGGCAGTACAAACAGGTGAAAAACTTGTAAAGACACTTTCTGTTACTGAAGGCACTATCCTTGACAGCGAAGGCAATGAATATGCTCAAGTTACAGAAGATACACTTTATACATTCCTTGACTATGACAAAACATTAAAAATAACATCAGTAAATGAAAAATTTGAAGGTGGATTTAACCTTATCCTTGACGATGAAGGCGTACTTACACCTATGCCTGCAACAAATTACGATTTCAGAACAATGGATTCGGGAATTGCAACAGTTGTAGAAGAAACTGACGGATGGCGTATTATACCGAACGAAAATAATCGTTACGGTGAAGTTTCGATGCTTGTTGAACAAAAGTCATTCTCAGAATATTCAGGTATATTCAAACTTGGCGTAAAGCAAACAGAAAAATTAGTTATACCTATGGTATCAGCCGGTACAGACCACATTCTTACTCTAAAATCAGACGGTACAGTTTGGGCATGGGGTAAAAACGATAAAGGTCAGCTTGGTAACGGCGATACAAACAACACAGAATACCCGGCAAAAGTTTCATTCCCTCATAACAGTGACGGCAGTGAAGTTAAGTTTATGGCAGTTGCAGCCGGAAATAAATTCTCAGTTGCACTTTCAACAACAGGCGAAGTATATACATGGGGTTGGAACGAATACGGTCAGTTGGGTGACGGTAATTGGAATGAATATCACGAAGAAATTATTTCAACTGAAGATGTATGGGGTAACTGTTGTTGGCCGGAAGGTACACCTCTTGACCAACAAAAATATTGGGATGTAGTTAAAGAGAACGGTGTAATAATAAAAACACATACTCATATAAAATATAAGAGAGTTCAAGACAATAACAATGTATTGTCACCGCAGAAGATTAACCTTAAAAATATAGTAGCAATTTCAGCTGCAACAGGTGTGAACTCCAATCTTGACAAAGATGATGAAAAGCTTGATTTGTTAAATGATAATACAAGCGGCGGACATACTCTTGCATTGGACAAGAACGGCAATGTATGGGCATGGGGTCTAAATAATAAGGGACAAATCGGTACAAATACAGATGTTAAGTTTGAACAAATTCAACTTGGTTTTACAACAAACGGATATACAAATGATGAAGGAGTTGTAGAAGGCGACTCTGAATGGCATAAAGAGTATGATGCAGAAACATGCTATACATACATTCCTTCACAGGAAAATCTTTATATAACAGAACCTACAAAGGTAGTAGGTCTTGAAGGTATAGGCTACTTGAATTCAATTTCAGAGATTTCAGCGGGCGGTAACTCATCTATCGCTGTAAGAAACGACGGATACGCATATGCTTGGGGTAATAATGATAACGGTCAACTTGGTGACGGTCTATCAGATAACGCATCAATGCCAATGCAATTATTAAGTGGCGCAAAGAATCCTTATGTAACATATTTCAGAGATGCACTTTATGTTGATATGGCAACAGATCATGCTGTAATTACGACAAGAGATGGCGAAGTATATTCTTGGGGAGCAAACAGAAACGGTCAACTTGGTAACGGTGCAACATCTGTTAAGGAATTTTCTCCGGTACAAGTTGTATCTGCTAATGGAAACTTAGATAACGTAGTTTACGTATCAGCGGCAGGAAGTCACAGCTATGCTGTCAACGGTAACGGTGATGTATACACATGGGGTACAAATGCAAACGGTCAGCTTGGTAATGAAACTACAGGCGGATACTATTCAGTTGCTACTCGTGTAGTTGCAGGTGAAACAGCTACGTTGGACGGAACAACTGAACTTACAAATATTACAAGAGTATATGCCGGTGAAAGAGATGCAATGGCATTGCGTTATGATGGTAGTGTATACGGTTGGGGATATTATGGAGTAGGACAATTCTCTAATAATATTGTTCACCCAATATTTATGGGTGAAAGCCCGGCAAAAATATTTGCATTCCAACATAGCGTTAAAACAGAAGGTGCAGATGTAGTTGAATATGATAATATGCCAAACTACATTTATATCAATAATGACGGCACACTTGAAGTTACTCTTCAAGGTGATAACGGTATGATTGATAAAGAATACCTTGGATTTAACCTATTGAGTGACGTTAATCCACATCCTACAACAGATTTTGACAACCTTACATTCAGCACATCAAATGAAGATATAGCTAAGGTTGAAAAAGATGTTGCGTCTAATGTTGTAAGAGTAACTGCAAATCATGCAAGACGTTACGGTGAGGCAGTTATCAGTGCAAGAAATGATGTAACAGGTTACTATGGTATGTTTACTGTATTGGTAAAACCAAATGACGGAATAACAGTTCCGGTTGTTGCCGCAACAAACAGTGGCGTATATGCACTAAAGGCAGACGGTACTGTTTGGACATGGGGTAATACGTATGATGGAAGTACATCATCAATGGTAAACAGAACATCACCTGTAAGAGTAGTTAAGAATGTAGGCAAAGACTCAACAACATATCTTGAAAATATTAAACACATTGCGGCAGGTCCGACTCATATGCTTGCAGTTGATACAGACGGTCAAGTTTGGGCTTTGGGTAACAATGCAAACGGTAAGCTTGGTATAGGCGGTACATCTACTGCATACACACCAACACTTGTAAAAACAAGCTCAACAGAAATACTTTCAGGTGTAGAAAGAGTTGCAGCCGGTGCAAGAAACTCAGCAGCTTTGGCACAAGACGGTGTTGTATATGTATGGGGTGATAACACATACGGTCAGAGAGGTATCGAGGCTAAAAATTCAAAATACAGTCAATATGCTTCATTCACAGTAAAGGGAGCAAGTGCCGGAGATAACGCAGACGGTGCGCTTAATGACTTTATTGATATTACAATCGGCGATACATTCATTTCAGCATTGAGAAGAGATGGTAATGTATTCAGTTGGGGTAGCGGTAGCTATGGTCAAATCGGTAAGGGATTCTTTACAGAGGCTCTTGCACCTACACAAGCTGTAAATGGCGAAAGTGCAAGTAGCACTGCATATTTGAGAAATATCGTTAAGATTTCTGCAGGAGCATATCACAATATTGCATTGTCAGATGACAGCAGTGTATATGCTTGGGGTAGAAATGCAAACGGTCAACTTGGTAATAATACAATAACTACAAATGATTCAATAGATAATGCCAACAATTATAATGCAAATTCTCCGAAGAGAGTTTTAATCAGCTATGACGGCGAGAATATGCAAAATCTTGACGGAATAGTTAATGTTAATGCCGGAGTAAATTCATCAATGGCAGTTGGCAGAGATGGTTACTTGTATTCATGGGGCAGTGGTGCAAATAATACAACAGGTGTAGGTTCAACAGCAAATTCACTTACTGCTAAGTATACAAAACGAGGCGAAAGTTTCTATAGTGATGATGCAACCGACAGAATCGGTTGGATTACTTCCGCAACAATCGGTGATATGGGTACATCTGTAGTCAGATACGACGGTAGTGTATATTCATGGGGTAAAAACTCTACATATAATGTAGGTGATTTTTCATCAGTTGAAAGAACTGAACCTGTACAGACAGGTCTTCGTGAAGACAGACGTGAAGCCATCGGTGTAGCAACATTGTATACAGATGGTGTGGCAACAGAAGTTTATAATGATGATGTCAATGCCGCTAATTATAACCCATTACCACAAAAGATTACTCTATCAAAGAATCAATATCTTGAAATCAACAAGTCTGATATATATGACTATCATATGGTAGGCTTTAACTTGATTTATAACAACAACGACAGACACCGTACAGCTGTGCAAGCATATAATACTGACGTTGATGAACAGACAGTTCTTGATAGAATAACAGCAACGTCAATAGATACATCTATAGTTTCAGCTGAGGACAATAATAATATAATAACAATTCGTCCGAACAGCGAACATAGATATACAAATACATTTATTACATTATATAATATATCTACAAACTTTGTAGGTGTGCTTGAAGTGTCAGTAAAAGAAGTTGATACAGAAGTAACTCCGATGATTGTTTCAGGCGATCACCATACTCTTGCACTTATGAGTGACGGAACAGTATGGGCATGGGGTAATAATACATATGGTCAACTTGGAAATGGCATAAGAAGTAATGATACACATAATAGTTATCCGGCTAACGGTGACGAAAAGAGAAATGATTTCTTATATCCTGTAAAAGTAAACATTCCAAGCGATGTTAAGATTAAATCAATAGCCGCAGGTAAACGTCACTCGTTGGCACTTACAGAAAACGGTGAAGTATACATTTGGGGTTATACAGAAGTTAATAATATCGTTTGGGGAGATTACTTCCAGAATAATATCGTAACAAGAACAGGTTATCATAAGAGTAGTTATGAAACTGTTGTCGGTACTGCAAACCAGGAAAGAAGATATGGTATTGTAACTCCTAAACTTGTTAAGCTTGACAGCGATAATACTCAAAATCTTACAGATGTAATATCAATAGCTGCCGGCGATGATGTTTCATATGCAGTTAAGGCAGACGGAACAGTTTGGGCATGGGGACACAACGGTACATCGGGTAAACTTGGTATTAATAAGTACGACTCAATGTATTCTGTAACTCAAACAATAGCGACAGATAGATATGTAGATTTCACTATTCCTGGACACTGGGAATATGATGAATATGTGCCGTCGACTACACATAGAGAACAGGCATACAACTGGACATCTCTTGATTATCCATGGTATCTATGGGCAGAGTATGGTACAGAAAACGCAGTACAAGTAGTAGGTCCTTATGCAGGGGGATATTTACATAATGCAGTATCTGTAAGAACTGCCGGTGACAGTGTATACGTTATTAAAGCAGACGGAACAGTCTGGGCATGGGGCAGCAATATGTACGGTGTTCTTGCCAATGAAACAAATGTAAACAACGATACACGCAGAGGTTACCCACTTCAAGTTTATAAGGGTGACGGATATTCTGCAGACAAGTATTTAAAGAATATCGTAGATATACAAGTAGGTGCGAATAATAAAGAAAGAAACAAAAGAGCTATAGGAACGCAAATAAATCTTGATGAAACTACAGTTATAGCACTTGCAAGAAATATCACAGTTGATGATACAACAAAGGATACAAAACAATACAATAATCAAGGTTATGTATATGTTTGGGGTAAGGTAGTATCAGATAATGCAACTGTAAACAGTGTATCTGCACCAACAAGAGAAACAACTCTTGAAAACGTAACAGCTGTATCAGCCGGTGGAAATACTGTAATGACACTTTCACTTGATCCTGATACATACAAGCATAGTACATATGCTTGGGGAAATAACACATTCGGTCAACTTGGTAACAATACAACAGATAGTACAAGTACACCGTCAGAGGTGCTAAAGGGAGAAAATGTATACTCTGATAATGATTATATTGAAGACGCGATTCAAATAACGAATGGTGCTTATTTCAGTGCGGCTATGTTGCACAACGGAACAATCTGGGCTTGGGGTTCAAACAGAAATGGTCAGTTTGGTAATAACTACAGAGTTAACAGTTTGATACCTGTACAGTCAGGTGACAGAGCGGCTGATATATTAACAGCAGCTGACAATGACGGTGACAGTATTCCTTTGGTTGTAACAATTACTGAAGGTGAAACACTTGATTTAGGAAGAATTAAATATGAACATATTCCTGGATTTGAATTTGCGCATTACGCATACAGTGATGTTATAAATGCAAATGACGGAGTGACATACAACACATCTAACAGCGATGTGGCAACTGTTAACTCAAACGGTGTTATAAGTGCAAATACAAACGGAATATACGGTCAGACAACAATTAGTTTTGAAAAAGAAATCAGTCCTGTAAACGACGGAGTTTACACAGGACTTCTTGACGAACCTATTTTATACAAAGGTCAACTTATTGTTAAGGTAATTAAGTCGGGCGATGATAAAGTTGCAATCCCTATGACAAAATCAGGCGGCAGCTTTACAGTTGCACTTATGGATAACGGAACAGTATGGACATGGGGTTCAGGTAATCTTGGTGACGGTACGTCAAGTGCGTCATACTATCCGGTACAAGTAGTAACGAGCGTCAGCTCAACAGGCGAAAGAACATATCTTGATAATATAGTAAGTATTGCAGCAGGTAACACTCATGCTTTGGCACTTGATGCAAACGGAAGAGTATGGACATGGGGTTCAAACGGTAGTGGTCAGCTTGGAAGAAGTGGCTCAACAAATGTTGCGGCAGAAGTATCAATAGTAGGTGATACAGATGACAGCACTAACATTATTGCAATCGCAGCCGGAAAAGAACATTCTTTGGCATTGACATCAGACGGCAGAGTATACGCTTGGGGATTGAATAACTATGGTCAGATCGGTCATGGAACATCAGGTACTCACAGTGTTTATAACTATACCGGAGATGTAGCAAAATATGAAACTCCTGTAATTGTTATGGATTTGAATAACGGTAGAGCAACACAAATTCATTCTATCGTATCAATTTCAGCTGGTGGTGACAGTTCAATACTTGTTCGTGGCGACGGTACTGTATTTACATTCGGTAAAGCAGATAACGGTCAACTTGGATATGGTGAGAATTTAACTGCAAATAAGGGTGAAAAAGATAATATATCAGATTCAAAGGTAAACAGCGCATATCACAAGACAGTTCCTTCACAAGTTATAAACAGAAGTGATGATGATATTACACTTGATGGCGGAATTACAAATACATATATGCAAAATGTAGCAGAAGCAGATATGGGTAGTGAACACTCTGTATTGCTTGTTAATAACGGACTTGTATACAGCACAGGTCTTGGAACAAGCGGTCAGCTTGGAAACGGTGCGTCAGATTCATCAGATGGTTACGTAAGAGTAGTAGACTCAGACGGTAATTATTTGGAAAATGCCGTGAACGTTTCAGCCGGATATAATCAGTCAGCTACAGTAACAAGAGGCTCAAACCTATATATGTGGGGTAATAACGCATCAAAGCAACTTGGTGACGACTCGGCTACAACTAAATCATCGGCTACTCGTGTAGTAAAAGGTCATAATATACACGAAACTGGTGATTATCTAAGTAACATAACAGCAGTATCACTTGGAAACACTGTAACAACTGCTATTAAATCAGACGGTACAGTATGGACATTCGGTACTAATGTATCAGGTTCATTGGGTGACTTTGTAAACTATGATTATACAGGTGCACATATGGTAGGACCGGTAGATTATTATGCACTTAACTTTGATAACATTGAAGGCGGACATATCAGAATAGCAGAAAATTCAACATATACAATAGACGACATTAATCTAAAGTATGTTGCAGGCTTTAACTTGCATGATGACAGTGATTTCAGAGATGCAAGCGGAGATTATTCATTTGAATCATCAGATCCAAGAATTGCAACTGTTGATTCAAACGGAACAATAACCCCTGTCGGTAACGGCAATTACGGCAAGGTGACAATTACTGTAACAGATAATAACACAGGTTACAGAGGTCTTATTATTGCAGATGTTTATAACGTAAGTGACAGATATACAAAGATTGCAGTTCCTATGATTGCATCAGGATTAGATTTTACAGTTGCACTTAAATCAGACGGTAGCGTATGGACTTGGGGTAATAACTCATCAGGACAGTTGGGTATAGGTTATACAACTCTTGACGCAGACGGTAAAGTTGAAAAACTTTCAACTGCTTCAAATTCTATGAGCAGAATTTCATCTTGGGCAGAACCGCTACAAGTTGCAGATACAAACGGCTTAGGAACATTAAGTAATATTATTTCTATTGCAGCCGGCGATAACTTTGCAATGGCATTGTCAGCAGACGGTGCAGTATACACATGGGGTAACGGTAGCAACGGTAAACTTGGTGATAATAATACATCAAGCCATAATGCTTATTATCCTCAGCAAGTTGTAAGAGGTGTAGCAGATATTTACACATCAGAAAATACAACAACAGGCGACGGTGAAGACAGCTCAGAAGAAACACCTTCAAAAGAATATTTGTCAGGTATCGTAGAAATCAGTGCGGGCAAAGACTATGCTCTTGCACTTGATAAGAATGGTCATGTTCTTGCATGGGGTACAAATACAAACAGCAAACTTGGTCTAAACTACAGATCAGTTACAGATAATATGGGTGTACCTTCATATGTTGTAGCAGGTGCTATGGCAAGTGATGATCCGTTTGTTCTAAATGCAGACAGAACAAATTCTACAAGAAATACACAATCTACAAATCGTTTGAGCAATATCGTATCTATTGATGCCGGTGATAATCACGTAGTAGCAATAGCTGATAACGGCAGTGTATATGCTTGGGGTGATGATTCGGAAGGTCAACTTGGTATTGAACCGAATACATCAAAGAGATTTAGCAATTACGACGGTAAAGCATATGCTTATGCACCTATAAAGGTACAACGCGGTGACAGAGATATGGTATCGGCATATGATGATGAATTTATGTATGACGCTGTTCAAGTATCAGCTGGTAAGGCTCATACTCTAATCCGTTCAAAAGATTATAACACATATGCAACAGGTGATAACAGTAACGGTCAGCTTGGTATAGACAGCGGCGATGTTACATCACCTAAGTATGTTGACGTAGATGGCAATAGCGTTTATAACATTTCAGCCGGTGGTAACAGCAGTGCGTTTATTGGCGGAACAGATGTAAATGACAATTTGATTTATACAGCCGGTAATAACGGCAGTGGTCAGTTGGGTATAGACAGTGTTATAAATAAATCTACTCCTACAAGAGTTCATGATTCAGTAAGATCAGATGTTGGTGATTTACTATTATTTGACGACGCATTTGTTGCAGATTACGGTTCACAACACTTGACAATTATGAAACAAGACGGTAGCGTTTACACAACAGGTGCAAACGGTTACGGTCAACTTGGCGATAACACAACAATTAAGTCATACATTCCTGTTCATGTAAGCAAGGAAGAAGTAGATACCCTTGAACTTCAAAATGTAGAAATCAAAGAAAATTCAGATAACAGTGTTGACGAATCATATGTAACACCTGATTATCTTGAAATTACAGAAGATCAATATGTTGATTTCAACAGAGATCAAATTATGAATAAGAGAATGGTCGGCTTTAACTTGTACGAAGACGATATTCTTACACCGATTGACGATAAGAGTCAGATTGAATTTACATCTTCAGATACTTCAATCGGCAACTTTGCAAGCGGAAGTGATGAACTTCATACTACATCACCGACAAAGGCAGGACCTACAATCGTAACTATTGAAAATAAGGCTAATGGATATAAAGCATTTGTAACTGTAACTGTTAAGGGTGACACAGTATGGCCATCAGGTTCAAAAGTAGCAGTAGGCAAGAACTTCTCTATTGCTCTAAAGGAAAACGGAACTTTGTGGACATGGGGTGACAATTCTCACGGTCAACTTGGTGATGGTACATTATTGAGTAAGAAGCATCCTGTACAAGTTCTTGATGAAGATGGAAATCCGATTAAGGACATAGTAAGATTGGCAGCAGGTGACGACTATGTATTTGCCGTAGATAAAAACGGTAAGATATATACATGGGGTGTATCAATTTCCGGCGGATCGGATATGACATCACCGGTAGAAGTAGAAAATACAATCGGCGATGAAATCGAAGATATAGTATCAGGTTCAAATTATGTACTTGTACTTACAACTCACGGCGATGTATTCTCTTACGGTGTTGATAACTCACAAGGTCAACTTGGCAATGATGTTATAGCTCCTTCTACTGCATCATTTACTAAGATTAGTGCGCTTAAAGATATTAAATCAATAGCCGCAGGCGATAGCCATAACATTGCAGTAGATACAAACGGAAAAGTATGGACATGGGGTGCGAACTTGCATAAACAGCTTGGTAGAACTGTATCTTCCGGTGGCGGTTCGGGAAGTAGCGGCGGAAAATCGGGCGATGATTCAAGCGACGCCGATGCCGATGGCGACGACGCGGATACTGCCCTACAAGCAACAACTGCAAGTGCAGATTATGACGCAACTCCGGCAGTTGTAGAAGGTTTGTCAAATGTAAAATATGTTGCTGCAGGCAGTGCACACAGTGTAGCTGTAGCAGAAGAAACACTTGCAGACGGAACAACTGTTACAAAAGTATATGCTTGGGGTTACAACTCAAAGGGTCAACTTGGTATAGATGATAAGACTGTAACAGAATCAGTAACACCTATGCTTGTTGTTGCCGGTGAGGCGGTAGGCAAGGATTCAACTGTCGATACAGACGGAACTGAATATTTGTCAAATATCCTTGGAGTAACAGCAGGTGGAAACCAAACACTGGTTATAACAAATAATTATGAAGTATATACATGGGGCGGAGATGAAAAGGGTCAACTTGGCGTTGATTCAAAGATAGACAGATTTGCTCCTGTAAAGGTATGGAAGGGAGATACATTCAATCAAGACGAAGATCCATATCTAAAGAACGTAATCGGTGCGGCAATGGGTGCAAACCATACCGTAATAATCAGAGATGACGGTTATGTATGGGCATGGGGTGATAATACTTCAGGTCAACTTGGTACAGTAACTGTCGATTTGGCAAAGACACCGGTACAAGTAGGTAATACAAATTCAAATACATTGTCATTCCAAAAGGCAATAGTATATACTGATGAAAATTCAACAGGTGATACAATATCACCATTACCGTCAAGCGTTGTAATAGACAAGACTGGTAAAATTGAAATTGATATGTCTGAAATATATGAACAGTATATGGTTGGTTTCAATTTGTTCAATAAAGCGGATAAGCAAAAGATTGCGTCAGAAGATATTGTAAACATTCAATACAGCTCGTCAATTCCAAATATCGCTACAGTTTCTGCAAACGGAAATACTGCAACTGTAATGCCGACAGGTAACACATTCGGTACAACAATAATTACGTTCAGAAACAGCAGAAATGGATATGTCGGAACAATCAATGTTACTGTCAAGGGCGATAAGATGGAAAGCATCGTTGCATCATCGCTTACAGCAGGTACAAACTTCCATGCGGCTCTAAAGGCAGACGGAACAGTTTGGACATGGGGCGATAATACATACGGACAACTTGGTGACGGTACTAAGATAACAAGAGGCTATCCAATTCAGGTTAAATTCCAAAACGGAAGAGAAGACAGTGCAAGTACATTTAGCGGCAATAATGCGGCTACTGCTATTGCAGCAGGAAATAATCACTTGCTAATACTTGCTAACGGTGTCGTATATGCAGTCGGCGATAATAGTAAGGGTCAACTTGGTAACGGTACGACAGGAACTACTGAAAGCATAGTTGTACCTGTAATGATTGATGAAACAACTACACTTACAGGCGTAAAGAACATTGCCGCAGGTGATGATTTCTCAATGGCACTACTTGAAGACGGCAGTGTATATGCTTGGGGTAGCAATAAATCGGGACAACTTGGTGACGGTACTACAACTGATAGTGCATATGCAGTTAAGGTTTTAGCCGGCAGAAGTGGTACAAACGCATATGATCCTGCTAATAATGATTATTACTTGAATGATATAGTTTCAATTTCAGCAGGTCAATCATTTGCAATGGCATTGAAGAATGACGGAACAGTTTATACATGGGGTGACAATAGCAAGGGACAACTTGGTGATGGTACTCGTGTAAATAAACCGACTCCAATTCAAGTCCTTCGTGGCGAAAGTCCGGAAGAAGAAACAAATGTAGCTCCGGCAGGCAGTGATTATTTAATTAATATAGTAATGATTTCAGCCGGTGCAAATCATGCTTTGGCTCTTACAAAGACAGGCTATGTTTGGGCATGGGGTGATAACACATATGGTCAGAACGGTGACTGGACAACAGATAATAACGAAAGACACTATCTTCCTCTACAAGTAAGAGATATTTCAAAGGCAGATCAAAGCACAGGTAATACAACAGGCAGATTAAAGAATATAACTGCAATTTCTGCAAAGAATAATCAATCATTTGCAATTAATGAAGAAGGTTATTTGTACGGTTGGGGTTATAATGGTCAAAGACAACTTGGTATTAATAATTCATCAAATCAGACATTGCCTCAAAAGGTACTAAAAGGTCAGACTAATAATGATGAAAGCTATATCAAGTTTGTAAGTAACGTAGCGGCAGGTACAAATAATACTGTTGCAGAAATTGATGACGGTTATGTATACACATGGAGCAGAAACACAGAATGGCAGTTAGGCAAATTTGACGGTACATCATCAACTTATGATGTAAGCACACCTGCTTATACAGGTGAACGTGCAGAAGATTTGATTGAATTCTTTGACGCTGAAGGAAATAAGATAAATTACCTAACAACTATAGAAACAGGTGCAACAATCGAGATTGATTCATATAAACATCATCATATGTATGGTTTCAATCTTGAAAATGATGATACACATGAACCGCTTGACGGAACATTTACATATCATTCAAACAATGAAAATGTTGCAACTGTTGTAAACGGTGTAATTACAGCCGGTACACACACAGGTACAGCTATAATTACAATTACACATGATTCAGGTATTACATCTGAAATCAGTGTAACAGTAACACAAGCCGGAAGAACAGCTACACCTATGGTTGCCGGTGGTAGTGAGTTCGCAGTTGCATTGTTGGATAACGGTGAAGTTTGGACATGGGGTTCAAACGAAAAGGGACAACTTGGCAACGGACTTACAGAAAATACAACATATCCTGTACAAGTTTCACTTCCTGAAGGAGTGAAAGCTAAGTATGTAGCGGCAGGTATTAATACAGCATATGCTGTAACAACTGATGGCTATGTATATGCATGGGGTAATAACGAAAACGGAATGATTGGTAACGGTACTTCTGATAAAGACGAAGTAAACCGCACACCTGTAAGAGTTCAAGAAAAAACATCTACAGGTGTACTTGTAGACCTTTCAAATATCGCAAGAATAGCAGTCGGTGAAAATCATGTATTGGCACTTTCAAATGACGGTTATGTATACGCATGGGGTAACAACTCAAACGGACAACTTGGTAACGGCGATACATCATCAACAAATGAAAAGTTCCATGATAATGATACAACTGACGGAATTTATGCGGCTCAAAAGGTATACAGAGGTGAAAGTGCCGCAACAAATGACGATTGGTATATCCAAGATGTTATTGATATTGCCGCAGGTAAATCATTCAGTGTTGCTCTAAAAGCAGACGGAACAGTTTGGACATGGGGTCTAAATACAAGCTATCAACTTGGTATTGGCGATACAATGACAAGACCTGTTCCGACTCAGGTATTGGCAGGCGCGTCATCAACAACAGAAAAATACTTAAAGAATATAACAGCGGTTGCGGCAGGTGAAGGTCACGTCCTTGTTGCTACAACAGACGGAACAATGTATTCATGGGGTTATAATAACTGGGGACAACTTGGTAATAATACAACAACAACTGCTACAAAACCTGTAAAGGTTTCTAATATCACAAATGTAGCGGCAATTTCAGCTAATTATTATAACAGTATGGCTATGACTTCTGACGGAAGTGTATATACATGGGGTTGGAATGAATATGGTCAAATCGGTGATGGCTCGTATAGATATGATACATTCTATTTACATCATCATGATTCATATAGTCATGACCATTGGAATGATCCGACATATATGAATAAGACTGTTCCTACACAAGTCGTAAAGGGTGTAACAGGTTCAGATACTGCTTATATCAGTAATATTTGGAACATTTCAGCCGGCAGAATAAATATGTATGTAATTCATGAAGATGGATATGTATATGCTTGGGGTTCAAACTCAAAGGGTCAGACAGGTGACGATACAAATACTAAAGACGGTAATTATTTAACGCTTCATAACGGTACTCGCTTGAATTATCATGCAATGGATAATACAGCTACTCAAGTCGGTGACTTTGAAACAAAGACACTTGTTGTAAATAACTATGATGTAGTTACAACAATGGGTAGAGATGAAACAATCCAATTAAATACATCAGACTTCGAGAGAAATTACAGAAGTGGATTTAACGTAAAATATCATAATGAAGATCAAAGCGGTGCTTTGACAGCAGGAGAAAACTTAACCTTTACTTCACTTGACGAATCAATCGCAGTGGTAAGCAGTACAGGTTTAATAAGCGTACCTTCAGAATTTAAACTTGGTGAAACAACAATCAGAATTGCAACAGACGACGGATTTGTCGGAACATTGGTTGTAAGAGTTAAACGTAGTGCAGACGCTGTTGCAGTTCCTATGGTTGCATCAGGAAATAACTTCACAATGGCATTGCGTGAAGACGGAACCGTTTGGGCATGGGGTCTAAATAGTTCAGGTCAACTTGGTGATGGTACAAAGGTAACTCGTTCATATCCTGTAAGAGTTAAGAATACAGACGGAACAGGTTTGCTTGAAAACATTGTTTATATAGCAGCCGGAGGTTCGTCAGCAGTAGCTATTGATAAAGACGGCAGAGTTTACGGTTGGGGTAGCGGAACATCTAACGGACTTGGTTCTAAGCAAGAATCTCTACTTCCATCACCTGTTGTTACAAGCTATGAAGAAACTGTTACTGAAACAGACGACGGCGAAGGCAACGTAGTAAAAGAAACAACTGTAACAAAGACAGAACTTGTCGGAGCAGTTGCAGCCGCAGGCGGCGCAAACCATATGTTGGTTCTAATGGGCAACGGACAAGTCTATGCTTGGGGTGCAAACTCATACGGACAAGTCGGTATAAATACAACAGATAATGTATATGTTGCTACACTTGTACAGAAGTCTAACGGTATAGAACCTATAGAAGACACGGTTAAGGTTTCTGCAATTTCAAATACAAGCCTTATCCTTACAAGAGACGGACAAGTTTATGCTTGGGGTCAAAATGTAACAGGAACAACTGCTGTTGGAAATGCTACAGTTAATTTAGGCGGATACCTTGGTACAGGTTATTCTATAAGACACAGATTTACAAGCAGAAATAGCTTTAATCCTACTAATACATATGAAAATCGTCTAAGACCGACAAAGGTACTTACAGCAGACACATTGCAAACAGCAGATTATGCAAATAAATACTTTAACGGTGCTATGGATATTGCGGCAGGTACATATCATTCAGTTGCAATTAACGATAATTATGTATATACATGGGGTTATAATGGAAACAGTCAGCTTGGCGACGGTACTACAACAGATTTACGCCATCCTGAAAAGGTAACTGCATTTGCAGAAAATCAAGTATCACATGTTTATGCTTTAGGTAGTGGAAGTGCCGCAATGACATCAGACGGTCACGTATACACATGGGGTTCAGCCGCAAAATCTAATACTACACCTGCACTTGTAAACAAGGGTGAGGCAGACAGTAATGAAGATGTGATTGATAATGTTTGGTACGTATCAACAGGTTTGAGTCACTTAACAGCATTCAGAGCAAACAGTGATGCAACTAAGGCATATATCTATGCTTGGGGTAGCAACAACTATGGTCAACTTGGCGATTCATCATTTGTTAATGCAACAGAACCACGTCAAGTAGGTGACAGAGAAGCACGTGTTATTGAAATTAATAATGCGGTAGTTTCTGAAGATACTGTTGGTTATGGTACACCGGGCAAGACATACACAGGTGTAATTCCTTCACTTGTAAGAGTAACAGAGGAACAAATTCTAACAATAGATCCGTCAGAAATCAACGAGAGATATTACGAAGGCTTTAACTTCTTCGCAGAGAATACTCTTGATAATACTGATTATTCGGGTAATTATAAGTTCTACTCATCAGACGAAACTGTTGCAACAGTAGCAGAGGAAAACGGTAAGTGGGTAGTTACACCTATAATAGATACAGAATATCACAAAGGCGGACAGACAACAATTACTGTTGTCAATACTGCAACAGGTGCAACAGGTGCATTTATACTTGGTGTATACGGCGGTAAGTTGACGCCAAACTCAACATCGAGAGATGGTAGCGGATATACAAAAGAAACTGCATCACCGCTTGTTTCAACAAACCTATATCATTCTGTAGCATTGAAGTATGACGGTACAGTCTATGCTTGGGGTAGAAATGACTACGGACAGGTTTCAACAAAAGACGGTGAAAACAGCATTATGAATACACCTGTACAGATTTACAGTGTTGAATATGATGCTGAAGGAAATGCACAGTATACTCTACTTGAAAACATAATTGACGTTGCAGCCGGCGGATACCACAGCTTGGCAGTTGACTCAGACTTTTGTTTTTTCTTTGTATATTTTGCGGTAACGATTTTATTTCCGTCAGCCGTTTCAACATTTACATCGGCAAAAAAATCATAATACACAGTCTTTATATGTCCCTCAATCTGCATATCACGTTTTACGACAAGTCCCAAAGTCGGTGTCTGAACACGACCGACCGCAAGCAAAACGCCTGAATTTGAGCATGTAAAAAATCGACTCATATTGACGCCGATCATAAGGTCTGCGACACTTCTCGCATATGCCGACCAACCCTCATTCAAGCTGTCGTTGTTATCCGTCATATGTGACAGCGCCTTTACAAGGCCGCCGCGTGTCGTATCACCGGTATTAAGTCTTTTAACAGGCTTTTTATAATCAAACCACCTAAGAATTTCATCAATTAAAAGCTGTCCTTCTTCGTCGGGATCGCCTGCATGTATAACAGATTCCGATTCTTCAAGCAACTCGCCTATAAGTCCGACACGCTGTGCTTTGGTTTCGTAATTTCTGTTTGAATTACTGTCCTCACCCATTTTGAGTTCCCAACTGTCGAAATATATCGGTAAATCGTCAAGCGACCACTTTTTATATTTCATATCATAGTCTTCCGGTTCTTTCAGGCTCAGCATATGACCGAATACCCATGTGACCGCATAGTCGCCTTTTCGTATAAATCTGTTATTTCTCTCTGTAACCTGTCCCGGCAGTGCGTCCGCAATATCTCTGCCCAATGACGGTTTCTCGGCTATTACTAAAATCATATTCCCTCTCAGATAAAAAAGCCGTCCTAAGACGGCTTTTGCTTGTGTTATTTATTATAGAAGATTCTTGCGAAGTTCTTCTCCGCTTAGCTTGCTAAGGTAAGCCGGTGCAACGTCAAATACAGTCTTACAACCGCTTTGTCCCTCTTTGCTCATACGATATGCGGCTCTTGCATATGCAATAAGCACTGATGAAGTAAATTCAGGGTTTGAATCAAGCTTTAGGCTGTATTCAATAATGTGACTATTTTCACCGTTCCAACCTGTCTTACCACATCTGATAACAAATCCACCGTGAGGAATACCGCTGTGGTTAGCCTTTAATTCTTCTTCTGAAATGAAGTTTACAGTTGTATCATAATCTGAGAAATAGTTAGGCATTGTCTTGATTTCATTTTCTATACGAGCCTTATCTGCGCCTTCTTCCGCTACAACATAACATTCACGCGTATGCTTTTGACGAGTTGTAAGTTCAGGGTTTTCACCGTTTCTTACTGCCTTAAGTGCAGAGTCAACAGGAACTGTATATTGCTTTGCGTCCTTAACTCCGTCAATTCTTCTGATAGCGTCTGAGTGACCTTGGCTCACGCCTTTGCCCCAGAAAGTATAGTCCTTACCGTCTGAAAGTATAGCATTTGCATAAAGACGGTTAAGTGAGAACATACCCGGGTCCCAACCTACTGAAATTATACCAACGTTGCCGTTAGCCTTTGCAGCTGAGTCAACTGCCGCAAAATGTTCAGGAATTTTTGCGTGTGTATCAAAACTGTCTATAACATTGAAATACTTAACATATTCCGGTGTTTGTTTCGGAAGGTCTGTCGCACTTCCGCCGCAAAGAATCATAACGTCGATTTCGTCCTTCATCTTAGGAGCGTCATCAACCGAATAAACCTTAACGCCCTCTGTCATAATCTTAACAGTTGACGGATCACGTCTTGTGAATACACCAGCAAGCTCAACATCATCGTTTTGCTTGATTGCACATTCAATACCGCGGCCAAGATTGCCGTAGCCTAAAATACCAATACGAATACTCATTGTGATTTCCTCCTGTTATTTCACTTCGGTAGTTACTGTTCTGTTCACAGCAGCTTCCCATATGCTGTTCTTTGCCGCT
>ERZ779889.1883-NODE-1883-length-18943-cov-3.669526_pt1 | contig 18943 bp, 14 predicted proteins | sample MGYA00511030_ERZ779889 | MGnify/ENA primary metagenome ERZ779889 (study PRJEB29588, sample SAMEA2160616) | human gut metagenome | biome: human gut; feature: human-associated habitat; material: faeces | place: Denmark | collected 2008/2010 ...
AGCCGTGCTACTGGCTCTACAGCCATTTCTCGCCGCACTTGCTGTCCATGACCGGATTACTGCCCGCTGTTGCCTTTCAGTCCGAAGGAAGGGTCAACCTTGATGAGTGCGGTGACGGCGAGGGTGACGAGGCAGCAGCCCATGATCCACCAGAAGAAGCCGGTGTAGCCCATCCATTCCTGCAGGGCGCCTGCGAACATGCCCGGAATCATCATTCCCAGGGCCATGAAAGCGGTGCATATTGCGTAGTGGGAAGTCTTGCTGGGACCTTCGGCGAAATACATCATGTAGAGCATGAAGGAGGTGAATCCGACACCGTAGCCGAACTGCTCGATGAAGACGCAGGCATTGATCAGCACGAGATTGAGGGCTGAGGCGGGATCGGGCTGGGCCATGCTCATCCAGCAGAATACTCCGCAGGGCAGGGTGAGAGCCAGGGCCATGGGCCAGAGGCAGCGTTTGAGGCCGTAGCGGGATACGAGTACTCCGCCGAGTATGCCGCCGAGGGTAAGGCCGATGATGCCTATCGTGCCGTAGACCAGGCCGACCTGGGCGGTACTCAGGTCGAGGCCGCCTTCCGATGCCGGATCGAGCAGGAAGGGATTGATCATTTTCACCAGCTGGGCTTCGGGAAATCGGTACAGGAGGATGAATGTGACAGCAATCCATACGTCCTTTTTCCGGAAAAATGAGCCGAAGGTGCCGATGAACTCGCGGAGGATGCGGGATGCTCCATGCTTCGGGTCGCTTCCGGTGTGGCGCTCATTGTGGTTAAGGGCCGTCTGTCTCCCCGGCCGCTCCCGGTCAGAGTCTGCTTCTGGTTTATCGGAAGCTGAATACGTTGGTTTGAGTTCTGTTGAAGCTACAGCGGAATGGGGTTCCTGGTTCGGCCCCCAAGCAGAGCACGCATTTTTACCTTCGTTTTCCGGCGTCTCCGGAACGGTTCCCGAGGGTCGGTCAGCAGCGGGTCGTGGCAGTATCCTCGAGTGGTACACGGCTACTGCGAAGAACAATGCAGACAGGATGAGGAAGGTTACCGCCCAGGCTCTCGGGACATTACCGAAGGCCGTCTCCATCCATCCGGCCGCCATCACGACTCCGCCCTGTCCGATGATGGTCGCCAGCCGGTAGAACGCGCTGCGTATTCCCACGTACAGCGACTGGTCCGAGGAGTCCAGGGCCAGCATGTAGTATCCGTCAGCCGCTATATCGTGTGTGGCCGATGCAAATCCTATCAGCCAGAATACAGCCAGCGACATCGCCACGTAGGAGTCCAGCGGCAGAGTCAGGGCAATGGCCGCGAAAGCCGCCCCGATAATGAACTGCGTAGTCACTGTCCACCATCTCTTCGTGCGTATGATGTCCACGAACGGACTCCAGAACGGCTTGATGACCCACGGCAGGTACAGCCATCCGGTATAGAAAGCGATGTCGGTATTCGATATGCCCATATTCTTGTACATGATGACCGACAGCGTATTCACGGCCACATACGGCAGCCCTTCCGCCACATAGAGTGTCGGAATCCAGGCCATCGGCGGTATTCTTTTACTTTTCATGCCGTAAATATACGCAGAAGCCGAGAGCAATGCAAGTTTACTTGCAATTGCCGAGGCGCCCCAGTATATGTGGACGAAGTCCAAATTGCGCAGAAGCCGAGAGCGGTGCAAAAATTTTGCATTTTTCGTAGCATCTTGCGGCAGCCGTTTTTGGAGCCTTTTTCTTTTCGCCCTATACCGCAGCGGCATTGAATCCCGCGAATTACTGCCGTTGTGGCAAGAGCAGCCCGTAATAGCCCTCTTAATAGGCACTATGGGACGTATCGTTATCCCGTCGGCTATCCGCAACGGCACCGGATCGCGGGAAATGCTGCCGTTGTGGACGGAATTAAGTGTGCGGCTGTGGTGGCAGTCCGCGCACCCTGTCAGTAGTTCTGCGCTGCTGCCGATTCTGGGCTTATCCATGCAGGACATTGTCTGCGTGAGAAATGCAGTGCGTTTTGTAAGGTGCTTATTCTTAGCGGCTTGTGAAAGTGAGTGCAATTTTCACGTCTTTCTGGGTAGCCGAAAAATGCAGTGCGTTTTGTAAAGTGCTTATTCTGAACGGCTTGTGAAAGAGGCCGCAATTCTCGTGGCATCAAGAGAGTCTGAAAATTGCAGGGCTATTTGTAATGCGTTGGTTTATAGCCGCTTGTAAAAGCGAATGCAATTTTCACGTCTTTCTGGCCGAAAAATGCAGTACGTTTTGTAAAGTGTTTATTCTGAGCTACTTGTGAAAGAGGGTGCAATTCCCACGTTTTTCTGCCGCGTGACTTTCTGGGCGGCCTTGGTCTCAGTACAGTCGTGTGAGGCTGGAGCCCCGGAAGTAATGGGCGAGGATGCGGTCAAATGTGCAGCCCCGTGCGCTCATGGCTGCGGCTCCGATCTGGCAGAGTCCGACGCCGTGTCCCCATCCGGCTCCGTGCAGGATGAATCTGACGGGGATAGGGGTCGGATGAGTCTCGGAGTTCATATGAGTGTCAACAGTATGACCTCCGTTCACCGGGCCGCCAACCGGATAGGCCCCGGTCGTGACGGTCTCTGAAATGTCTGGCCTCTGCTCATATACGGTGTCCACAACGAAAGCAGAACTGTACAGGTGCGACTCTGACAGCCAGCGGCGGATCTCCAGTTCCTTGCCGACGATGACTGTGCGGAGGGTACCCTGGATGAGCAGTTCGATGATGCGTCCGGAGGCTCCGCGCTTCAGCGGCCGGAGTTCCAGCACGTCTCCGAAGTCGATGCCGGAACGGCGGCGGAGCAGGTCGCTCAGCCCGGCCTGAGTGTATTCCACCTTCCAGCGGTAGAAGTCAGCGGTCTCCTGGTCGTAGGAGTTCAGGACTGTGGAGAGCAGGCACGGGTCGGCTGTGTTGCAGAAGGCTTCCGGAGAGGACAATATCCATTCGCGGGCAGTCTGTTCGTCGGAAAGGTCCGGGACATCGGCACTGCTTTCATCTGCCGGCTTGGAGACAATGGCAATGCGTTTATCGGGCTGGTATGTGGTGTCTCTCTGAACTTCTGATGTCTCTGAAGCAGTCTTTGCCGTAGTTTCCGATGCAATGCGGCGTGAATGGCATTCAGCCCGGGTCTCGGCACACGTTGTCGGAACGCTCTCAAGTTGGCTGGCCATGATTCCGGTATCTTCTGCCGGTCCTGAACAGGTCGTACGGTACATTCTGTATCCGGCAGCATTGTCTCTGATGGCCTGCAGGTAGGGAAAATCCTCATCTGCCCAGCAGGCGGAAAACCGCTCCGACACTCCTCCGCAGCACTTGGAGAAACGGGTGTCGCAGATGCTGCCGTCAGGCCCGTCGGTCAGCACCAGCCCCCGGGTGGCTTCCACGGCCCGACGGATATTGGCGTTGCCGGCCCGCAGCAGTCCCTGGTACCTCTGGCAATGGTCGTCCGCGCAGACATCGAAGAGGGTGTGGTCCTCCCGGTCGTACCAGCGGATGATGCGCGTATTATGGGAATCTTGTTTTCCGGGGCGTACATTGTCACAGGAACTCGACTTGGAAGTTTCCTGGCAGTAATGTCCGTTGTCCTGGAATTTCTGACATTTCTGTTCGTGCAGGTGTGGCCTTTGGGATGCAGCCGCTGTTGCGGGATTGCCCTCGGCATGTACATTGTCCTGAGTCGTGCCGCCCCCGAGCGTAGGCCGGGCCAGCAGCCACGACCGCGAGATGACGGCATGGGCCTTGAGAAATTCCTCCGGCGCGTCTCCGTTCATCTCCGAGGAGATCACGCTCAGCAGGTAGTCCTCCACCGGCACGCTGTTGATGGCTACAAGCCCCTCACCGGCAGGAAGAACGGTCAGTCCGCCGGAGAACATCTGGTCCTCCTCTCGCTCCCAGTGGAAATTGATGCCTATTTTTACCCGGTGCAGAGTAAATGTGCTTTCCGCGGAAGCCGGCCTGAACTCCATTTTCCCGTAGCATTTCCCGTTCCACCTCACCATTCCGTCCTGAAGGGTGAAGACCTGCTCGCCGGAGATATTGTCCCTGTCCCCGGAAAGTTCCTCCTGCCCGTGGATGCCGCTGATTGAGAACGGCTGGTTGAACCGCACCCTCAGCTCCGGAGCGGTGAGCAGCCCCACGTCGATGACCGGCTGCCAGGAGGTGTCAACCGTTTCCCGGATGATGCTCTGCAGCACCTCGGCATCGGTCCTGCGGAAATCCTCCTCCACCGGTACGATGAACACCCCTCCGAGGTCCACGGACGCGGGGCTGATGCGCACGGCCTCTCCTTCCGGAGCGTAGTAGCAGGACGGGCGGTGGGCCTTGCGGGGAATGACGAGGATGCGGAAGACGGTGTCGCTGTCAGTCCGTTCCTTCCAGCAGAGGATGTTGAGTTGCGGCTCGCCGGTTCTGGGACTGACGGGCAGGGAGCGCAGTACACGGAGAAATGCCGCTGTGGCTGAATCGATGTCCGCGGCGGTGATTACCGGCAGTCCGGGGATGTAGGCTGATGTCAGGGCAATGACGGCGGCCCCGGGGCGCATGACAGTCTTCGGCCCGAGCAGCCGAAATGCCTTTCCACCGGCAGGAATCCCTTGCAGCCCATCTGGAAATGGAAATGGTCCGGGGCGCTGGCTCCGCTCTCTGGGCCGTTGTAGAAGACTGTCATGTCGGGGAATGTCTCGGCGAGACGGAGCATGTCGGGGAAGCGTCCGGCAATCCTCTGCGGCACGTGGTCCACGGCCGGTACGGTAAAGTGCTCGGGGAAAATGGGGAATGGGTTGACCAGTATCTCGTAGCGGCGGCCGTCGCAGCCCTCGAAGGGCATGGACTCCTGCTGCTGAGGGCGGTTCTCACGGCACAGGAAGCAGGGCCGGGCCGCGATGGAGGCCGCGTCGGTACGGGCCAGGGTGGAGACTGCCCGGGCGGGATTGTACTGGACCCTGACCGGCATACCGCCGATGGTTATTTCCTTGGTTTTTACCTCTCGCAGGTCACTGTATCTCCGCGCCGCTTCCGGCCATCCGGCCAGCTGTCTGTCTATCAGTCCTTGCATTGTCTCGGTCAGTCGTCCAGGTTATTGAATCCTCCAGCCGCTGATGTTGTGGGTCTCACGGTCGAAGTTGACGGCGACCTTGACGATGGGGAGGCCGCAGAGGGCGAAGCGCTCCGGGTACTGCTTCAGGTTGATCTGCTGCATGGCGGTGTCGGTGCCGGCGTCGAGCTTCAGCTCCACTAAGTAGAGTCTCGTGGCCGTGCGCATGACCATGTCCACCCTGCCTTTCGGGGTGCGCACCTCCACGTCCGCGTAGTATCCCAGAAGGGAGAATATGATGTAGAGTACCTGCTGCCAGTGACCCTCGTAGTCAGTGTTGTCGGTGTAGGGGACGGTGCCGAGGAAGGTCTGCATGGCCCTAAGTGCTCCGTCCATGTCATCTTCGAGGAGACATTCCGCCATGGTTATGAGGGTGGAGGAGGCCGATATGGTGTCGGGAGTCACGTAGTATGGTATCAGTGAACGGAACAGACCTATCCTCACCTCCTGGTTCGGTATGCCCAGGGTATAGGATTCGATGGTGGGTATGCCCTTTTTGATGGTGTAGTATCCGCTTTGATAGAGCAGGGGGATGATGCTGGACAGCCGTTCTGTGGGTCTGTCAAATTCGTCCTTGCCGACCTTGCACGTATCTCCCAGCCGGATAGGTGTCATGCGGAACTTGCGTATCATCTCTATCAGGTATGTCGGAGTTCCGCTGCCGAACCAGTAGGCGTCTATCTTATTGTCAGCGAAGGCACATACTATGCTGAACGGATTGTAGATATCGGGTGAGGGCCATGTGAAGTGGTATCCGTCGTAATAGTTCTTAAGTTTTTCGAGAAGCTGCCCTCGGTCAAGGGCCATATTCTCTGCCATCGTGTCGATGTCCCCGCTCATCTGTGAAAGCATCTCGTCCTCCGAGATTCCGCAGACAGCGGCGTAGGAAGGATCCATGCTGATGTTCCTCAAGTTGTTGAGCTCGCTGAAGATGCTGGGTTGGGAGAACTTGGTGATACCGGTCATGAAGACGAAGCGGAGGTAGGGGTCGCAGGCCTTGAGGGGGCTGTAGAAGTTGCGCATGACGTTGCGCAGCACCGGGAGGGTGGTGTCCTCGTGCACAGCGTCCAGCAGGGGGGCGTCGTATTCGTCGATGAGTACGACTGCCTTCTGCCCTGTCTGTGTGCAGGCTCTTTGGATGATGCCGGCAAGCCTGTCATTGAGGCCTACCTCCGCCTCTACTTTGCCGTATATATTCTCGTATTTAAGCATCTGAAGGTTGAGCATGGACTCGAGCTGTTCTTTCTCCATGTGCTTGGCCATACTCATGTCGAAGTGCAGCACCGGATGTACCGTCCACTCTTTTTCCAGCATATCTATGGCCAGCCCCTCGAAGAGTTCCCTCCGTCCCTCGAAGTAGCTGTGCAGCGTAGATACCAGCAGCGACTTGCCGAACCTCCTCGGGCGGCTCAGGAAGATGTACCTCGCTCCGGAGTGGGTCATGCGGTATACGTACTCGGTCTTGTCGATGTACATGTAGTTCTCATTCCGGATATCCGCGAATGTCTGTATGCCTATAGGGTAAAGTCTCTGCTGTGTGTCCATTGTCTGTGTGTCTTCGGGTATTCCGCCTCAAAGTTACGAAAATATTTTGATTATTTCCAGACAGCGGTACCGACGATGAAGGCCTGGGGATGGGCCTGCCGTACAGGAAAATGTTGTTTTCGGCAAGCCTCACGGTTGGCTTTTACGAAGATAGCTGTCTTCGACTGGGATGCGTGTTGCTACCTACAGCAGGTATAGCAAATTTATATTGCTGATATATAAAAATCAGTGCCGGGCCACCTCACTCTCGTGCGAGTACCTCGACCGGTATCCCGCATCCGGATCAGCTGCTGTTCCGGGCCGCAGTTTCAGCTCTCCGGTGACCGGCATCAGCAGCACGTCCCCGAGGTCCGAGTGCCCGGTCCCGCTGAAATGCGTGTGGCTGAAGCCCACGATCGTGCTGTCGCCGTACTGGTAGCCGGCGCAGTAGCGGTACGCCTCTGGCTGATACCTTCCGTCGATGTTGTGCGGCACCGTATCCGTGTCCGGGCTGAGCTGCACTATCCCGAACGGCCAGCATGCTCCCGGGAACGTATGCCCCATTCCGTTGGTTCCTATCATGGGATTGACCCACCTCGAGAGGCTGTCGCTGCCTGCCGCAGCCGCCCCGACCAATGTCATCACCGTCATGGCTATTGTGCAGAGTTGTCTTTTCATGCGGTAAAAATAGTAATTTTGCGGGAACATTAGTATCGGCAAAATTATGGAAAGGGATAATAAGGAAAACAGACCGGACAGGATTGAAGTGCGCGGGGCGAGGGTGCACAATCTGAAGAACATAGACGTGGATGTGCCGCTCGGGAAGATTGTCGGCGTTGCGGGGGTGTCCGGCTCGGGCAAGAGCTCGCTGGCACTTGGGGTGCTGTATGCGGAGGGGTCGCGCCGCTATCTGGAGTCGCTTTCGACCTACACCCGCAGGAGAATGACCCAGGCTGCCCGGGCCAGTGTGGACGAGGTGCTGTACGTGCCGGCGGCCTTGGCGATGCATCAGCGTCCGGCCATACCGGGCATACGCAGTACCTTCGGGACAGGTACGGAACTGCTCAACATGCTGCGTCTGATCTATTCCCGCCTGGCCTCCCACCGCTGCCCCAACGGACATTACGTCCAGCCTTCGCTGAATGTCGCCGCCGGGATGGAGCTGGTCTGCCCGGAGTGCGGGGCGCATTTCTATGCCCCGGGGGCGGAGGAATTGTCCTTCAACAGCAGCGGGGCCTGCCCGACCTGCGACGGCACCGGGACTGTCCGTACCGTGGATGAATCCACCCTCGTGCCGGACGAGACTCTGAGCATCGACCAGGGGGCCGTGGCTCCGTGGAATACCCTGATGTGGTCGCTGATGACCGATGTCTGCCGGGCGATGGGAGTGCGTACCGATGTGCCTTTCAATCAGTTGACTCCGAAAGAAAGGGAAATCGTCTTCCACGGGCCGGCCGAGAAGAAGCATATATTCTACCATTCGAAGAATACCAATCAGGCCGGAGAGCTGGATTTCACCTATTTCAATGCCGTATACACCGTGCAGAACGCATTGTCCAAGGTCAAGGATGAGAAAGGGATGAAGCGGGTGGAGAAGTTCCTGAAGACCGGACCGTGCCCGGACTGCGGAGGCTCGCGTTTTTCCGAGGCTGCCCGCGCTCCGAAGGTCCGGGGCATTTCCATAGATGAGGCCAGCCGTATGAGCCTGCGGGAACTGGTGGAATGGGTGCGGGGAGTGCCGGCTTCCCTTCCGGAGGAGATGCGTCCGATGGCGGAGCGGATCTGCGAGTCCTTCCTCGACGCTTCGGTGCGTCTGCTGGATCTGGGCGTGGGCTATCTGAGCCTTGACCGCGCGGCCTCCACCCTGTCTACGGGGGAACGGCAGCGGATGCAGCTGGCCCGGGCGGTGCGCAACCGTACCACCGGGGTGCTCTACGTTCTGGACGAGCCTTCCATCGGCCTGCATCCGGCCAACATCGTGGGACTGGCCGGGGTGATGCGGGACCTGATAGCGGACGGCAATTCCATTGTGCTGGTTGACCACGACATACAGATACTTTCCGAGTCGGACTGGCTGATAGAGATGGGCCCCGGGGCCGGTTCTTCGGGCGGACGGGTGATAGCCGAGGGTGCGCTGGAGGACGTGGAGCGGAATCCGGCTTCGAAGATAGGCCCGTTCCTGAGCGGAAAGGCCGTGGCAAGTGCCGTGAAACGTGTCCTGGAGGCGGATCTGTTCGCCAATGGCCGCATTCACCTGTCCACCGGTCCTGTGCATACCGTGAAGCCGCTGGAGGTGGATATCCCAAAGGGCCGGCTGACCGTGGTGACGGGAGTCTCCGGCTCGGGCAAGACGACGCTTGTGCTGGAGAGTCTGGTGCCGGGCCTGCAGGCTATGGTCTCCGGGGGGAAGATGCCGGACCACGTGCGGGAGATCCGCGCCGAAGGCATCCGTCACGCCAAGCTGATAGACGCTTCGCCTATCGGAATCAATATCCGTTCGACAGTAGCCACATACGCCGATGTCCACGATGAGCTGCGGAAGGTCTATGCCCGGACTCCAGATGCAAAGGCCGGGGGCTGGAAGAACGGGGATTTTTCCTACAATACGGGACGGCTGCGGTGTCCGACCTGCGACGGAACGGGCGTGATAAGCCTCGACGTGCAGTTTCTGCCGGATGTGGACATACCCTGTCCGGACTGCCGGGGCTCGCGGTATTCCAGGGCTGCGTACAGGATCCGCCGGGAGAACAGCGAGGGAACGTACCATTCTCTGCCGGAGCTGATGGCCATGGATGTGGACGATGCGATGGTGGCCTGCGGAGACCTGCGGACCGTGCGCCAGAGACTGCAGGTGCTCCACGACCTCGGGCTCGGCTATCTTACTCTCGGCGAGCAGACTCCCGGACTTTCCGGTGGTGAGGCCCAGCGTCTCAAGCTGGCCAGCGAGATGGGCCGCGGCCAGGACGATTCGGTATTCGTGTTCGACGAGCCGACCATCGGCCTGCATCCGGCAGATGTACGGACCCTCCTGCAGGTATTCCAGCGGCTGATAGACCGTGGCGCGACCGTCATCGTCATCGAGCACGACCTGGATGTCATCCGCTCGGCCGACTACATCATCGACATGGGCCCCGGCGGAGGCGAGGACGGCGGCCGCATCGTAGCCACCGGCACTCCCGACGACATCCGCCGCTGCCCTGAAAGCGTCACCGGCCGCTTCATCTGATGCAACTGCTCGACATAACCGATATTATTTTGGAATTCTAATTGACAGATGCTATGGAAATAATTGATAGAAACAATGGATACGCGCTGCTGCGGATAGGCCTGGAGCGCGGAATGTACGGAAGCGAGTCTGCCGGACGGAGGCTGCTGGAGGAGGCGGTCAGGACCGGGGCGGCGATGGTGTACAGCGGCTACTGGCTCGTGGCGGCTGACGGGGGGAGGAAGGATGTCCCCGTCAATGACTGCCAGCTCGGAAGTGTCCGGGAGGATTTCGACTTCGGGGCTCTGGTGGCGGTCAATGAGGGTCTGATGCAGCAATGGGAGACGGAAGTGAAATGCTCTCCGACGCTGTCTTTACGGTACGGTCAGTGGTATTCGCTGCGGCTTTTCCTCTCACGGCATGGCGAGCTGCTGCATCTGCCTGATCTGCTGTGCGGTGTGGACGAGGTGGACGCAAGGGCCTCGGGACAGAAACAGTTCGACTATGTGGATCCCCGCAACCGGGAGGCCCAGATAGAGATGGAGGCGATTTTTACGGATCATCTCAGAAAAATAGGGGCGTGGCTGCCGCCGAGGACCAGGACGGTGGATGATGGGGATGCAGTGACGGAGCAAACTGTCGCTTCCAGTACTGGCTGCTCAGACAGCGTCTCTGTCATCATTCCGGTGCTCAACCGTGCCGCTACGATCGGGGACGCGCTTCGCTCGGCTCTCTCGCAGCGGACGGATTTCCCCTTCAATGTACTCGTTATAGACAACCGCTCCACAGACGGCACTTCCGAGCGGATAGAGGCCGTGGCCTCGGAGGACAGCCGTGTGATTCACATCATTCCTGGGCCAGACAGCGCCTTGGGTATCGGTGGCTGCTGGAATCTGGGAATCAATCACCCGCTCTGCGGACACTATGCGGTGCAGCTGGACAGTGACGACATGTACAGCGGACCGGACACCCTGCAGCGGATTGTGGACGTGTTCCGCCGGGAGCGGTGCGCCATGGTTATCGGCAGCTATGCGATGACCGATTTCGACCTGCGCCCGATTCCACCCGGAATCATTGACCACCGCGAGTGGACCGACTCCAACGGCCACAACAACGCCCTGCGAATCAACGGTCTGGGGGCACCTCGGGCCTTTCACGTGCAGACCCTGCGCTCGGTCGGAGGCTTCGAGAATGTCTCCTATGGTGAGGACTATGGCGTGGCCCTCCGCCTGACCCGCGAGTACCGCATCTGCCGCATCTACGAGCCTCTGTACAACTGCCGTCGCTGGTCCGGCAACTCCGACGCCGCCCTCGACATCACCCGGCTCAACGCCCACAACGCCTATAAGGACTCCCTCCGTACCCGTGAGATTCTCGCCCGCCGGCAACTTCGCCGACTTGGTGAATGAAAATCCTTACAACCAAATGACCTTGAGGCCTCTGAGGTAGTGAGAATTGCAGGGCAATTTGTAAACCTTTGATTACCAGGAGTGTGTAAAAAGCTGTGCAATTTTCGACTGCTTCTGAGGTAGTGAGAATTGCAGGCCGTTTTGTAAAGAGCTGATTTATAGTCACTTGTGAAATATCGTGCAATTCTCAGACACCATGGACAGTGCGAGAATTGCATGGCCTTTTGCAAGTCTTTGATTATCATGAGTTTGTAAAATGGTGTGCATTTCTCGACCACTCATATGGGGACGGAAAATGCAAAGTATTTCGCGATGTGTTGATTTACAGGATTGTGCGAAATACCCTGCATTTTCGTTATATGGCAGTCCGCTCACCGTCAATAATTTCCCGAATCATAAAAATGCAAGGAGGACGAAAATATCTCTAAAAGGGTCATTTTAAGTGCTTCTGACATTTTGCGATTTTACAGACATCCTAAGTGTCAATAAATTTCAGCTTAACTAAAATATATAGTGGAGGATTGGGGAGGCTTCTTCTTGCGGCCCAGGGGTATTATTGCGCGTAACCATATTTTCCATAGTCAAGCATCTCTGATTGATGTAGTTCGGATTCCAAGTGGATTACCATATTCCACCGTTTGGTAAAATTCTACATTTGGACTATTGCCTCTTTCAAAAGGTTCGCTATCTTTGTGGGTGTATGAAATACTGGCACGCGTATACGAGGGGGTTGGAGAAAGGATTGATTTTCCGGAGCAGGGAGGATTTCGTTTACGGAATGAACGGAGTGCCTGTCTGTGCGCTGATGTGTGGTGTTGATGTTCTGTCTTTCACACTGATGACCAATCATGTACATTTCGTAGTTACAGGCCGGGAGGATTCTTGTCTCGGTTTTATGAGAGCCTATAGGCGCAGGCTGTCCAAGTTGGCTGATATGGGAGGGAGCAATGCCGTGGGAATGAAGGAGATACCGGATAAAGAGACTTTCATGAGGACTGTCGCCTATGTGCTGCGCAATTCCCTTTCTTCGGAACCGGAAGTGCTGCCGCTCTTTTATGAATGGGGCTCGGGCTCATGCTATTTCAGGAAGGACAGTCTGCTGCTGCCTACGGAATACCGGAGGGTATCGGACTTCGGATACAGGGAGATAAGGAAGATGCTGCACTCCAACCTGGCACTTCCAGATGACTATCGGCTGACTCCGGAGGGGACAATCTGTCCAGCCAATTATGTCAACCGTAAAAAGGTGGAGGAGATTTTCGGCTCCCCGGCCCGGCTGATGCTATATCTGTCACGGAATATGAAGATGGAGATGTCTCTTTCCGAAGGCGTTCTGGGGACGGTACCCTACGCGGACGGAGAATTGCTTGGCTCCGTAAGGGAGATATGCCTTCGGGAATTCGGCACATCGGATGCCGGGACTTTGGGCGTGGAACAAAGATGCCGCCTGGCCGAGTATCTCAGAAAACAGTTCGGTTGCAGCATCAAGCAGATGGCGCGGCTCTCCGGCCTGAGTACAGAACTGCTTAAAAAGATTTACGGCAAGTAGTGAAAAATGCAGGGTCTTTTGTAATCTTTTGATTATCAGGGATATGCAAAACGACGTGCAATTTCCAGATGCTTCAGATATGCTGAAAATTGCAGTCTGTTTTATAAGATGCTGATTTATAGTTGTTTGAAAAATGCCGTGCAATTCTCAGACATCTAAAAAACAGCGTGCATTCCCCGCTGCCCGTCATGAGCGTATAGGAAATGCACGCACATTTTAATAAGTCGTAAACTTTAGAATCCTTTAAGCGCGAACCGGCATGTTACCGAATAGGTGTACTTGATGGTGCGGAATGCGTCCGAGGCCGGTGCGGCTGCGGCCACTGCGTCCCCGAAGGCTCCTTCCATGCGCATCTTGCTGTTCTGTACCACTGTATAATAGTCGGTACCTCCGCCGTGCTCCACTATGCTCAGCACCGGCCCTAATTTCTCACCGAGAGCTTCGGCCATATATTCGGCTTTCCTCTTGGCGGCCAGCACGGCGTCCTTCTTGCCCTGCTCGTGGTATTTGAGGATGTCCTTGTGGCTCATGTCGCCGATACGCATGGAACTGACTCCCCTGGTGTCGATGACGGAGATTATGCTGTCTATCATGGTGAAGTCGTGCAGGGTGATGTCCAGGTTCTTGCCGATGAGAAAGTCCATTCCCCGCTCCCTCCAGTAGTCGCCCACCTCCTGAGTCCGGATATCATTGTCACTGATACCGATAGAGTGCAGGGCATCCCTCATCTGCGACTCGATGGTCTCGATACGGACTTTGGTCTTGTAGTCCTCCGGCTTGGACACTCCGTCGAACTCCTCCTCGAAATACTCTTTGATGCCGATGACGAAATGTATCTCGTCCGGGACTATCTCCACCTCGGAGGTGCCTGTGACCTCGATGTAACGGAATTTCTCAGGATAAGGCGCGTCCTGGGCCATGAGCGCGGCAGAGGACATGATGACTGCCGCAGTGGCAGCCGCAAAAAAAGAAAAAGCTTTCATGTCTTAGATTATTAGTGTTCCTGGATATGAAAGCTGTCAATTACCGTGCCATTCGTGGCACTGGATTACGGATGCAGTCCTTTCGGCTCCTCAGGCTTGAAGCGTCCCCGCCAGCGGCCGTCGGCGTAGTCGTGGGAGATGATTCTGAACCGGCCTATCTCCGAAGTGTTTGCCACATGGGCACCGATGCAGGCGCAGGCGTCGTAGTCTCCGATGCGCACAATGCGCAGGGTGTCCGAGACATTCTCAGGCAGTTTGCTCAGATCCACTATCGCGCCTGCCTCGGTTAGGGGAATGAACTCCACGCTTACCGGCAGACCGGCGGCAATGACCTCGTTGACCTTATCCTCGATTGCCTGCACCTGCTCCGGAGTCGGGCATTCGGAGAGCAGGTAGTCGCACTTGCTCTTCTTGCGCTCTATATGGGCGTTGCGCGAACGGGGACAGCCGAACATCCTCACCATAGTCTGGTTGAGGATATGCTCGGCTGTGTGCATTGGAGGATATTCCTCCTTATTGTGGGCATTCAGTTGTATTTCATCCATGGTCTCAGATGGTTTACAGAACGGTGACCGCTGTGCCGCTGACAGCTACCATGAGCATGGATCCGCCTACGGTCTCGTAGTCGATATCCACACCGATAATGGCATTGGCACGCATACTCATGGCTCTGTCTGCCATCTCCTGGATGGCCTCGTTCTTGGCCTTTTCTATGACCTCCTCGTAGGCGCCGGAACGGCCTCCGACGATATCGCGTATTCCGGCGAATATATCCCTGAAAACATTGGCTCCCATGATGCATGTTCCGGTGACTATGCCGTGGTATGCGGTAATCTGTTTGTCCTGCAGGGTGTTGGTTGTTGTGATAATCATTGCTGTACCGTTATTTTGAAGTGAAATTTCTTATGATGTTGAGGATGACCTCAGTGGCCTTTTCCATGCTCTGGACAGGTACGTATTCGTATTTCCCGTGGAAATTGAGACCGCCGGCGAAAATGTTGGGGCAAGGCAGGCCCATGAACGAGAGACGGGCGCCGTCTGTACCTCCACGGATGGGTCTGATATTGGGTTTGACACCGGCGTCCTCCATGGCCTTTACGGCCTTCTCTATGATATGGTAGTGAGGCTCGACCTGTTTCTTCATGTTGAAGTACTGGTCTTTGATCTCAAGAGTGATGACTCCATCGCCGTATTTGGCATTGATGAAGTCCGCGCACTGCCGGAGCATCATCTTCTTGCGCTCGAAGAGCTCGAAGTCATGGTCGCGTATGATGTACTGAATGTCGGCCTCTTCCACTACACCGGTGAATTTGGTGATGTGTATGAAACCCTCGTATCCTTCGGTATACTCAGGTCTCTGCCATGCCGGGAGCATGTCGTTGAACTCAGTGCCGATGAGGATTGCGTTGAGCATCTTGTCTTTAGCATAGCCCGGATGGATGTTCCGGCCCTGGATGTGTACCTTTGCGCCGGCAGCGTTGAAATTCTCGTACTCCAACTCTCCGATGGCGCCTCCGTCCATGGTGTAGGCGTACTGCGCCCCGAATCTGGCAACATCGAAGCGGTCTACTCCGCGGCCTATCTCCTCGTCGGGAGTAAAGCCGATCTTGATCTCTCCGTGCCTGAAGTCGGGATGTTCCATGATGTATTCCGCAGCGGACATGATTTCGGCCACTCCGGCCTTGTCATCGGCTCCGAGAAGGGTGGTACCATCGGTTGTGATGATGGTCTGGCCGATGTAGTCTTTCAACTCGGGGAACTCTTCCGGATTCAGCTCTATGCCCTTGGCCTCGTTGAGGATGATAGTGCGGCCGTCGTAGTTCTCCACTATGCGTGGCCTGATGCCGCAGCCGGGAGCGTCCGGGGACGTGTCCACGTGTGAGATGAAGCCGACGGCGGGTATATCCTTGTCTATGTTGGACGGTATGGTGGCCATAAGATAACCGTTCTTGTCCACTTCCACCTGTTCCACGCCCATGTCCTGAAGCTCTTTACGGAGCTGTTCGAGCAGGGCGAACTGTTTGTTGGTACTGGGCTGGCTCTGGGAGTCCGGATTGGAAGCAGTGTCGAAAGCCACGTACCTTAGAAATCTGTCAATAATCTTTTCCATATCAATTTGGTTTTAGTTTATATCAAAATCATGCTGACGGCCATGACTGCCATGCCGGCTATGACGCCGATGATGGACAGATGGTGATGGCCGAATCTCTCAGCGGACGGAAGGAGCTCGTCCAGTGCGATGTAGGCCATGATGCCGGCTACGGCGGCGAGGACCACTCCGTTCAGGGACTCATTGAAGATGCTGGAGAGCAGCAGGTATCCGATGATTCCCCCTACCGGCTCGGCGAGACCTGAGAGGAAGGCATTGCCGACGGCCTTCCCCTTCCTGCGGGTGGCATAGTAGATGGGTATGGCTACCATTATGCCCTCGGGGATGTTGTGTATGGCCACTGCAAAGGCGATGGACAGGCCTGTCTGGGGATTGTCCATCGCGCTTACGAATGTGGCCATGCCTTCCGGGAAATTGTGTATCGCAATGGCTATCACTGAGAAAAGTCCCAACCGCATGAGTCCGGACGTGTCGCAGTCCCGGAGCTTTTCGTCCTGGGAGGGTGCCGTGCTGTACTCGTGTGGGTTCTCCTGTGAGGGTATCACGTTGTCTATGACGGCGATCAGTCCTATCCCGGCGAAAAATGCGAGGACGGTGTACAGCAGTCCCGTTTTCTCCCCGAAGGCGGAATCGAGACTCATGTTGGCCTCTGCGAAAAGCTCCGTCAGGGAGATGAACAGCATCACTCCTGCCGAGAACCCGAGTGCGAAGGAGAGGGTCCTGGTACTGAACTTCTTGGTGAAGAGCACTATCACGCCTCCAATTCCGGTGGACAGTCCCGCAATCAGGGTCAGGAGCAATGCGATGGGAAAGTTACTGTCGCTCAGCATTGTTATTATTCCTTAGCTGCATCGGTTTTCCGGCACGCCCATATCATGTAGGCGATAAGCAGGATATATGCGCCCAAGGCAATCCACACTGCGGGCGTGGACGACTGCCACTCGCGGTTGACCAAGTTGACATCGGCGAAACGCATAATGGCGGAGACAACACCCATGAGGGCGCCGCCTGCGATGAATCCGGATGCCACGAGAGTGCCTTTCTCCTTGCGGGCCTCGTTGACGGCCTTGTCCTTGCTTCTCGAGCCTACGTACCATGCGACGGCACCTCCGATCATCAGAGGGATGTTGAGCTCTATGGGAATGAACATGCCGAGGGCAAACGGCAGGGCGGGCACTTTGAACAGAGTAAGTACTATGGCGATGGCCGCTCCGATGCCGTACATAATCCAGGGTGCGCTGCCGCCCAGCATAAGAGGCTCGATGACGGCGGCCATGGCATTGGCCTGGGGAGCTACGAGGGCTCCTTCACCGGTGAATCCGAAGGTGTCGTTGAGCACCATCATGACTCCGGCTACGGTAGCAGCGGCGACTAAGGTGCCGAGGAACTTCCAGCCCTCTTGCTTACGTGGCGTAGTGCCTATCCAGTATCCTATCTTGAGATCGGTGATGAATCCTCCTGCCATCGACAGGGCCGTGCAGACCACGCCGCCGATAATGAGGGCTGCAGCCATGCCGGAAGTGCCCTTGAGGCCGGCTGCCACGAGGATGATGGACGCGAGAATGAGGGTCATCAGGGTCATGCCGCTGACAGGGTTGGAGCCTACGATGGCAATGGCGTTGGCAGCCACTGTGGTGAACAGGAATGCGATGACCGCGACTACAAGCAAGGCGATGACTGCGTGCCAGAGGTTGTCCAGTACGCCGAAGTAGAAAAATACGAACATCAGCGCGAGGGTTATCAGCAGACCGATGATGATAATCTTCATCGACAGGTCACGCTGGGTGCGTATTTCCTGGCTGTCTGAGCCGCCCTTTTTGCCGCGGAACTCTTTTCCGGCCAGTCCGAGAGCGGATTTGATGATGCCTGCAGACTTGATGATGCCGATGATTCCGGCGGTGGCGATGCCTCCTATGCCGATGTGGCGGGCGTAGTTGGTGAATATCTCCTCAGGCGACATGGATCCGACTGTGGCTGTTATATTCGAGCCCATGAGATCCACGATGCTGTCTCCGAACAGCAGGTTCATAAGCGGGATGATGATGAACCACACTAAGAACGAGCCGCAGCATATTATAAATGAATACTTCAGTCCGATGATATATCCAAGTCCGAGCACAGCCGCTCCCACATTGACCTTGAAGAGGAGCTTGGCGTTGGTGGCCACCTGCTCGCCCCAGGGCAGCACCCTTGACGTGAACACCTCGGACCACCATCCGAAGGTGGAGACGATGAAGTCGTAGAGACCTCCGACCAGACCGCTTATCAGCAGTGTCTTAGCGCCCTTGCCTCCCGACTCGCCGCTGACTATCACCTGCGTGGTGGCCGTGGCCTCCGGGAACGGGTATTTGCCGTGCTGCTCCTTTACGAAGTATTTTCTGAACGGAATCAGCAGCAGGATGCCCAGTACGCCTCCGATGAGCGAGCTGAGGAATATCTTGGAGAAGTCCACTGTCAGTTCCGGATATTTGTCCTGCAGGATATACAGGGCGGGTAGGGTGAATATGGCACCGGCGACGATTACACCGGAACAGGCTCCGATGGACTGGATGATGACATTCTCCCCGAGGGCGTTCTTGCGTTTGAACGCGCTGGACAGACCTACTGCTATTATAGATATAGGTATGGCTGCCTCGAAGACCTGTCCGACCTTCAGCCCCAGAAATGCGGCTGCGGCTGAGAATATGACGGTCATCAACAGACCTATCGTGACTGACCATACTGTCACTTCCGGATATACCTTGTCCGGTCTCAGGAGAGGCTGGTACTGCTCTCCGGGCTTAAGTTCCCGAAATGCGTTCTCGGGAAGTGTTACTTTTTTCTTCTCTTCCATATAAGTATTAGGATGGGTTTGGTTTTAAAATGACAAATTTAACTTTATTATGCTACCGACAGTATTCATCGGGCAAAATTTTTTATAAAAATCCGTAAAAATTTTTTCAAAAACAAAGAGTCTGAATAATAGGTATTTACGTGAAAGGTTGCAAAATTTCTTCAAAAAAATTGCAAAATTTCTTCAAAAAAATTTGGTGGTTAAAAAATAGTCCGTATATTTGCAGCCCGTTTGAGAAAA